>Ga0209512_1001777_pt1 | contig 25061 bp, 30 predicted proteins | sample frozenSSSSmetaG_FD_184142 | JGI IMG/M metagenome (GOLD analysis project Ga0209512, IMG submission 184142) | Glacier valley bacterial and archeal communities from Borup Fiord, Nunavut, Canada, to study Microbial Dark Matter (Phase II) -... | ecosystem: Environmental > Aquatic > Freshwater > Ice >...
ACTATCAAACAGTGTTCCATGCATGGTGGCTTCCATGCATGAACACAAACAGAATCTTCGGGTGGCCGTCAGCTATTGGAAGTGAATGCCCGTATTCACGCAACAGAAGCTCTGTTCGAATGAATTTCGTAAGCCAGCTCGGGGATGGCTCTGGTGCTGGGCTGCGTAGGTGACAGACAGCTGCGAATACCATCTTCTTTGTAGCTCCTAATGATTGTCGTCGAATCCAATCCTTTAAGGCCTCTATTTGCCCATCTCACAAGAGCTGGTTATTGCCTCCTCTCTTATTTTTCGGTGTCATGTCTCGGGCTATTGCTGATCGTATCGTCGTAGGGGGGGAACTTGAAAATGCGTGCGGCAGCAGTGACAGTATCAGTTGGGTTCTCATGTAGCCATTCTTTAGCTTTAGATAATTGGTATTCTCAATTCATTATTGTAATAAGAATTGTTTAATTGCAATACTAATTACTATAGAAGGGTAACAGGTAGAGTTATGGGCTACAATGCATGAGTGGAAAATTATCACTTTTGTTGAGGCGACGCAAATCGCTTCCCCAACGCAAATCGAATACTCCGACTGTGAGGGGACTGAACGCACGGTTCCGACGATTACTTACTAAGTTTATCTAATACTTCTCTTCTATTTTAGTATTAGCTGCTTGGCTTATCTCAATAACGCTCTTTAGTATCTCTTGTCTTCTCTAGTTGACGGTGGATTGGATGGGACGAGAGCTTTTCGGTACCTCAACCATTCATCCTCTTAAGTCAATAATGACATTTGTTGAGATTGAAAGTTGCGGTGCAACCTGCGCATTGTATAAAATTGAATTGATTCATTGAAAACTACAGAACTGTAGAATACAAGCTCGTTATATAGAATGCAGTGTGCAATGTGAGTCATATGCATGACTCACTACACTGCCACAGCACTGCCACAACAGTCAACAGCATAGTTGACTGAAGCTGAAATTCTTAGCTCAACAATTTTGACACTGAAAATGAGCAGCAGCAGTTTAGTGCGAACAGCAGACGGACTGGTGGCGCCCACTAATCCGAGCCTGTTGCATCGATCAGCCTCGCTAATAGAGATTTGGGGGATTTGGGGAAAGGCAGCTGCGATGGCGGAGTTGTAAAATTGAGCTGCAAATTCTTTGGCCCAAGAACATGCACACATTCCTGTTTGCAAAATTAAACCCCGTTAACATGAAATTTAAATTAAGCGTTTCTAAATTCTAAATCGCATCCCCCTCTCGTTAAATTGCATCCTCGATGCTCGAAAGAGTAAACAACTTATATAATAATAGTGGTTGGAGAACTTGTCGACGTCTTGGTGGTGGCTAGAGAAGTCTTGGTGGTGGTTGGAGAAGTTATCGACGTCTTGGTGGTGGTTGGAGAAGTCTTGGTAGTGGTTGGAGAAGTTATCGACGTCTTGGTGGTGGTTGGAGAAGTCTTGGTAGTGGTTGGAGTAGTTGTCGACGTCTTGGTGGTGGCTGGAGAAGTCTTGGTAGTGGTTGGAGAACTTGCCGACGTCTTGGTGGTGGCTAGAGAAGTCTTGGTATTGGTTGGAGTAGTTGTCGACGTCTTGGTGGTGGCTAGAGAAGTCTTGGTAGTGGTTGGAGAAGTTATCGACGTCTTGGTGGTGGTTGGAGAAGTCTTGGTAGTGGTTGGAGAACTTGTCGACGTCTTAGTGGTGGCTAGAGAAGTCTTGGTAGTGGTTGGAGTAGTTGTCGACGTCTTGGTGGTGGCTAGAGAAGTCTTGGTAGTGGTTGGAGAAGTTATCGACGTCTTAGTGGTGGTTGGAGAAGTCTTGGTAGTGGTTGGAGAACTTGTCGACGTCTTGGTGGTGGCTAGAGAAGTCTTGGTATTGGTTGGAGTAGTTGTCGACGTCTTGGTGGTGGCTGGAGAAGTTTTGGTAGTGGTTGGAGTAGTTGTCGACGCCTCGGTGGTAGTTGGAGTAGTTGTCGACGTCTCGGTGGTGGTTGGAGTAGTTGTCGACGTAACTTCTCCAACCACCGCCAAGAAAGGGTTTCTCTCAGCCAGCGACGCTGGTGTGATCGGAGCTGCCCGTGCAACAGCTGCCAGGCTGGCAAGCCCGAAGACGATATTTTTGAAAAGCATAATGAAGCGAGCGTAATAAGATCAAATATCACCAAGCTTTCGAGCAGAAACCGTTCGAGCAGTCTGATGTTAGATCTTCTGGGTTTGTGGAGATAAAGTAGCAGAAGATTGAAAGAGTGTGAAATACAGACATAATGGGGGTCTTATAGGTACGTGAATGTAGAATGATAGAAGCTCCTAGCTGAATTTGACATAAAGAGCTTCAAAAGTTGGACGTGAAGAATGCGAGATATATTACCTGCTCTAGCCGTTGCATTAGCTAGTTGGATACATTCCTTCAAGCTCTCGTCATTTGAGGGTTGAGGAACGGCGCCCCTTAGGGTGAAGCGCTGAAGAAACGTATGGAACGAGGCTGGCTGATAAGTAGACTCAAGGGGGGTTTGGGTATTTAGTATGCATTCCTGGTGCATAGCTCAGCCCTTTGATTTTCCTGATCTGGAAAAAATGAAACATCATATAGAGCACCGTCTCGACTTGTCGTCCTTCGCTTTGGCTTTCGCTTAGGTAAGCTCCATAATTATCTCCCTTGACTCAATGTAAAGCGTTCCTCGGTGGTTGGAGAAGTTGTTGACGACTTAAACTCCCAAGCAAGAGCTTAACCCCGTTATGGAACTGCACCCTGCGATTCGCGTCGCTTAAGGAAACATCTATGTCCACGAAAATGTGTTCACAACCGGAATCTGAAATCCAACGGTTGACGCAAGTAGTGAAGCAGGCAGAGGAGCAGGCGAAACAAGACCGGAAAATTCGGCGAGAGGCATAGGAGCAGGCAAAGCAGGCAAACCTCAAGATAAGGCGCACCTCATTCAAAACATACCTTCACTCCTGCCACACTCTCCTCTCGAAGCCGCTTTAGATACAGCATGATAAGAGTGTCAGCAGACAAGGCTCGATTACGAGCCCAAAGAACAAACCGTGTCCCACCATAATCAAACCATGGACCGACTTCCGAGGAAACACAGCGATATTTTTGCGAAGGTCTCGAAACATCTCCGGTCGGATGCCTAAGACTTCAGTACACAAACTGTTGAATATAGAAATATGGGTAATTTCCAGGCGACAGACGCCGTCATAGAGCACGGGCCGCCCGTTAACTAAAATGCGTAGGAGGACCCACCCATTTTGAGCTGCATTCCCGAACAACTCGACTCGTCGAAGGAGCTTCACATGAGCGTAGGTACCTGGCCGCATACGGGATTCTCACCCTCTTTTGGAAACCTGCATGTTTTCCATCGGCATTCCTTGCAATCCTGAGGTGTTGCTCATCCACTTTACCTAGTCACGTTAGGATATGTAAGCTTGTGTTCTTGTTGAACTTCGGGCATTCCGTCCATCCGTTACCCCTATTCTGGGGGCCCGGGCCACGTGACCCGGCCACGTAAGATTAGAATGAAGATCCCAAGTCAGAGTCTTCACCAGTAGTCACGATATTCAATGGGCGCATATATATATATATATATATTCATAGACTAGATAGATTAGAAGAAAAAACATGCTTTTATCAATTGATCTTCCGTGCCACCATACTATTAAGTATAGTGTTTAACAGTTCTGTTGAAAGTGGGGCTCTTAGCCGTCTGTCAGCGATGCTAAGAGATGTAGAAAATGGATATATAAGACTGTCGAATAGACAGAATGAACCAAACTGATCGAATGAATTGATTATCTAGACTATAGATCAGGTCTCTAATATATATGAGACCTGAAACGAGTGTAGTTTACGATGTGTCTGTAACGAGTGATCAAACGAGTGCTCAAACGAGTGTGTCGCAAAATAGCAACTAAACCCAATATATCCAACAAGAGATTGCATCCCCTCCGTTGTTCGATTAGGATTCAGCGTGTTACTGTGGGTTTCAAACTTAACCAAACCTTTAAGACCAAAACGATGGCGAAATACGTTCTCTTTAGAGAGCCGCTCGATGATTTAAGATACCAGATCCTCCACGTTCAATCGTGCAAAGTTATTGAGATCTAGCTCAGACCCCATCTGCCGCCTGCGAACAGCTTCTCCTGATTCTTCTAGAGTATGCAAAAAGGTAAAATGCGGTTCAACGACGAATTCTGACTCCATCAAATCTTCCCATGTGCGTGCCTGCTCGGCATCAAATTCTGGCCATGGCAAGATTCGATCAGGGCGGGATTTGTTCTCCGCATTTGCGGCGGCGCCTTGCGTGGACTGTGTAGTGTCTAGTTGTATGGTCAGACCTAGGCAAAGGTGAGTATTGTTGAAATTGAAAGTTGCGGTGCAACCTGCGCATTGTATAAAATTGAATTGATTGATTGAAAACTACAGAACTGCAGAATACAAGCTCGTTATATAGAATGCAGTGTGAAATGTGAGTCATACGCATGACTCACTACACTGCCACAGCACTGCCACAACCGTCGACAGCATAGTTGACTGAAGCTGAAATTCTTAGCTCAACAAGTGTTGAACTTCGGGCATTTCCTCCATCCGTTACCCCTATGTTGGAATCCGATGTTCTGATACTGGATATTCGGGTCGTATTGGGCTCAACTTAGGGCTCGATAGCCTAGCAATTAGGGGTATAGGCACGTCGTACAGGTCTCAGTTACTGATATAATAGTCGATTGATTCACTAAATAGGTGGCCACGTACGTTGCTCATATACTGGTGGCTGCCCCCTGAGTCCGAGCCCGAGCCTGACTAATAAGGCCTAAAGCCCAAGGCCTGGCAGCGCACCAGAATACAACAGAGATGAAGATCCTAAACAGAGTCTTCACCAAATGCCAAGACCAGTAATCGCCCTATTCAATGGGCATATATATATATATCACTAGACTATATAGATTAAAAAGACATGCTTTTATCAATTGATCTTCCGTGCCACCATACTATTCAGTATAGTGTTCAAGAACAAGTATGACATGCGTCGAGGAACTCGGGCAGCGTTGTCTTTCCGGTTCTCCGTTCATAGTGCTGTCGTTCTTCTTCACGGAGTCGATCATCGATATTATATCGATATTATGTAATCATTGGTTTTCCACAAACTGTACTTGGGTACAGTTGGACCCACTGAGCTGAACGACGTAACCGAGTTTGAACCATCCCAGAAGATAGCATTTGTACTGTGAAATATATGCTGTCGCAATTAATGAAAATGAATATCTACAACTACGCGTATAGGTTTGGATCAATTAGATCCCTAAATGGATCTAATTCAGTATCATCATCTTCTTCTTCTTCTTCATCATCTGTATATTCAAATGCGATAAAGCCGTCGTCTAATTGGTCCTGATCCTCCATTTCTTCGTCCAATTGAGCCCCCTCATCCAATTGAGCACTCTCTTCCTCTCTTTTGCGCTCGACATCTGGGTTAGGAATTGGGGTTAAGAGCTCAACAGGGATGTGATCCCCTCTCTTCTGGAGCTCTAATACAGTTTTCTTCCGTTCTCTCTCTGCCCGTCGTGCGTCAATCCCTAACCGCTGTTTGAGCCGTCGCTCTGCATTCTGTATAGGTATGTTAGCTTTCTCTCTTGTCCATAATGGAATAGTATACCTGAAGTCTTTTAAATGCTCTTACCTCCTTTTCAGCACTCTTTTTCTGTTCTTTTCTTTCTTTCTCTGCAATTACTAAATGGGCCTTTGAGACTGAATACACTCCCCCTTTCTGAAGGGATTTGCGGCTCCGGAGCCTACGCTTCTTTTGGTCAGACACCTGAATACTGACATGCTTCAATTCAGAGAGTAGTAGACTAGTCTCAGTGAATTGGGCCTGTACAGCTGAATAGCTTGTCTCCCATTTACGGGCAGATGGAGAGCTTAAGACCTCTTGAAATTTGAGATTCCACTCTATGAGCTGAAGACCAGCATCTAGGTGTGGCAGTGGTGTGGAAAGCCGTGGTGCTGCATAGACAGCTATCTTCTTCTCAATGATAGAGAAGCTCGGTGGCCACCGTGCTCAACAAATACGAGTACATGAGGAATCGCCCGGTCTATTTGCGAATCTATGTAATATGCTCGAACACCATCTAGGTGCAATGTGTCTCCTAGCCGTGATCCGCTGGCATTCAAGCTCTCTTACTGTTCTTCATCCCTCTCACCGAGATAGAACAACCTCGGGTATGCATACATGTTCTCGAAGGTGCAAAACTCCACCGCGGCAAGTTCAAACTCCCGCTGCACCGCCGGGAGACACCGCGCAAACACCTTGTTCAACTCCTCTCTCTCCTCCCCATCTAAGTGTCTCAGCAAATAAGCCATGCTTATATGCAAACCGTATCTCTCGTGATTTGCCGCTCTGAACCGTAGTGTGTCTGCAAGCCTGTCTCTCAGCCGCCTCATTCGCTTTTCCTCTTCTGCCGTCGCCCCCTCGATCTCAAATCCGATGCCGACGACGGCGGAATCGAAGCCTCGAATCCGCATCCGATACGGCGGCGCCAGACCTTCCTTTCCCAATTCCAGGCCGAGTTGTCTCAGCCTCTGGGCGAACTCCTTTGTGCACTCCACCAGTGGTTGCTTTTCCTTTCCCGGTGGCCACATCCTAGGCTCACACTCCTTCTCGCGAACGCCGTCTAGGACAGTCATGTGCCATGATGCTGGGGGCAAGAGATGGATTCGCTTCGAAAGAATTGGATGAGAGCTGACAGCAGCGTGAACGGCTCCCAGGCCGGGCAGAAGAGGCGAATCAGCGGCACATGACAAAGGGTAGTGTTGCCAGGGAACCGTTGGACAAATCCTTCCGGAGAGAACTTGGCGGGGATACCTATGGGATACAGCGGACGTTGTGGAGTGATGGTTGTGGGCAGCACCGTCATTTTGTGTTGTTGTTCTTACTGCCACGGCTGGATCAGTGGGAATGAGGTGAAGTAGGTGAGTAAGATTGTTAGTCTCGCGGCTTCATCTCTTTCTAAGATTAACGGTAATCTGTGGCTTTATATGAGGCACCTGGTGCTGGTTGATGATGATGGCCGCCATCAGCCAACTTTCTCGAGGCTCATCGGCAAGATATAAGTGTCGGTTATAGATAAGATCCATGAGTATAACTGGGAGGCGAAGGCGGCTTTCTTCTGCGTCATGACTGCGCAAACTAGCCATTCTAAATTGTATATGAAGCGCGGATCCAGGACGTCAGTTCTCTCTGCATCAGGAGCTGCTCTGTTGGAATGGTGACACGATTGATGACGTCCCCAAGCAGGTTCATTGATCCTTGAGCTGCTCTCTGGAGACCCGCTTGCAAGTTACTCACAGAGAGCTTATGATTCCGTGGCTGTGACTGAATTGGTCCGCCCTTTACCTGTAAAAGCATTGATTTAGGGCATAGGTTTCATTGGCAAGTCATGGCTTGCGAAGATGGCGTTTCTGGCGACCTACTTATGATGACACAGGATTGGACAGCCGGTCTATCGCATGCTACTAGCGTGCACTCAATGGCAAGTCATGATCTGCAAAGATGGCGTTCTAACGAGATGACACAGGCTGAGACAGCAGGTGCCATCGTGCTTCCTAGTGCAGGAACCCCCTGCTCTAGAAGGCAACCATGAGCAGCCCTGACACTTCCCACGACTCAGTTGCAATCGATCCATATGACCAATGGGATCCATACGACGATTCCAGTCAGCGACAGACACAGGCGGACAAGCTTCTGCTTTGCTTCTCTTATCGTAATATTCATCGATTTCGTCTCTCTAGTGGTACCCGTGCCTTTAGTACTGAGCTTAAAGTCTTCCATCTCATCTAGCCAATGAATGAGTGCTGGATTGCGAATTAATCCTCTTCCATTTGGAGACCACAGATGGCAAAGGAGATCGCAACCGTCCAAACGCTCCCGTCCAACGGCAGGTCTTGAAAATGCTTTGCATATGATAGTAGCAAAGCAACTCAATTCGGATCCGTTGACTCTCGCAGCTGATGTACCGGCGAAGAATTCCGAGAGATTCTTCCTTAGGCTATCAACGCAGGCATGGTCCGGACAGTTTGAAAGAGATCTGGAGCGCATCCAGTAAAGACAAGAACGTGCGAGATGCTGGTCCAAATTGAACGAAGATAATGGCATTATTCAATAGTTAGTAGATATGTTTTGGTAGTTTCTTCTCTCATGGCGACCTGTTTGAAGATGAAGAGGACAGAAAGCAACACTGCGACCGAGGAATGAGTTGTGGCGCCAAGCATCTGCATCATACGCTAACGCAGGAACCCACAATGACGTCGCAGTCCCTTGCTCCAAACTTCCTTGACCGCTGTACATCCTTCTCTTGGATGCCATCGCCATTGAAACACAAGATGGTGGGGTGTCAGATTTGAACATTCGCTCGGAGCTTCCAATACAATGAATCATTGTCACTGGAAGATTCTAGAAGGTGTTAAGCTTGTTCAAGCGAGTAGGAGAAAGGGGATGCTGGGGAGAGGGTTTGAGGGGTTTGAGGTCTCTCAATAGCTACTAGTCTTGATATCCTTAATGGGCAGCTGCAATGCTTCCGACGTTTACGAACTCACGACGCTCGAATAGTACATGTCTTCCTCATGGTCGTTACATAGCAGGAGCTACATTCCGTAGCGTCTTTGCTGTAGTCAACCTTTTATTGGTATTATGTAGGATAACGAGGACAGAATATAAGGACGTATCAAGATATTCTCGTTGGATAGTGAGGCGTTTGCTCGGATATTCCAGGACATCTGATGCATGGAACATTCCATGATTCCTATTCTTTGACACTCGAGGGAGATCGTCGCCAAGATGCGGTCGGAGATTGGCGTATTTCCAGGAGTCGAATGGCATATCTGACAGTAATTTCGTAGTCTGCTCATACAACGAGACAGACTAGTTCTAAAATCTGCCCAAACATGATACACAAGATATAATCTACCTTCTAATGTCACTTCCAAATCGTCCTTGTAAGCCACAATGTCATGCAAACATGTTGATCCAGATATCAAGTATTTCCCTGGTCCAATCTTCAATAGTTGTAACGGCTTAACCTGCTTTTGGTTCGAGTTTCCGCCCCTTAAGAGGAAAATCAAGCCCTTGTCTCGAAGGACTAATCGCCCAGCGATGGTAGCCTCTAACGCTTCTCGTGAAGTGAAACACTTCGAGCCTGCTATAGAGACCTCGAACAAGTTTGAATTTTTAGATATGATCTGCAACCCAACGTTCTCATCATTTAGAAGAAAAGAATTTTGATGGACGCAGAAAGACTGCTACACAGCGATTAGTACATGCCAAAAGTATTATATCGAGAAGAGAGAGCCTACTTTAGCAGTGGCGTTTTCATCTTCCCATGAATTCGTCCCTGTAGGTGAAAAATGGGCGGGCTCGATTGGATGCAGCAGGCTCTTGGCTGATGTGAAAGACACTTTCCGTGAGGAAGTTGGTGACGGGGCTCTAGGGTGCTGCGGCTGAAATGCATTGGGAAAGTATGGGGAGACCATGACGATGAAGGAGCGGATTGGAGGATGTAAAAGTCGTATAGGCAACGCTGCAGCGATGAGAAGAGGTAGAATGCAATGTATCACGGAATGGATCGGTGAGAGTAAAGAAGAGCGGTGAAATGGGACCGGTGAAGTGTGGCCGAATATGATTAAACAGGAATGAGATGAGGAGAGTAGAAGCTGGTTGCCTCGTTCTCGAGATTCTTCTTATACAATGAACTGGATCCCCTACGCCAGATAGATTCTCATGGCACACCATCGAGGAGACATGGATCCATTTTAGGATATTATCCGGAAGGTACAGGCTACTGATTGAAGAGAGTGGAACGACATGTGCGAGCAATTCTAGCAATTGAGGATATGTGATACGACACTGCAACCTCATTTCTACTATTGCAATCCGCATGAAGTTAATTCAAAAACATCGATTTGATTGATTTCCTGCTCATGTATCTTCGATTCGCTGCTACGACCATCTGGAGAAGTAGAGCACCAGCTATTCCAGATCGGTAAGCACATTCATATGCTTACCGATCTGGAATAGCTCCCTTTACTAAAAGCGGAACGGGACGGAGCCGGAAACCACGTATATCGGTTAAATATTCGTCCGCCTGTCATTACCGTAGTCACCTAGGCCTCATCTGCTATTTCCTCTGTACGAGCTCGGTTGATTGGACTAGCATGGCATTTCAGCATGCTTGAATCGGTCCCACCACACTCTGATCCAACGTTGGCATAGTGCTAGTCGCATTTCGGGACAGGGTAGGGGAGTCAGGATCCACGTCATCGCCACAGCCAAGTCAAAATACACATTGGCCCGGCACACATCTTCAATTGCTGAGCACTGTCGCAGGTAAATGGAATCTCAGTAATTCAACAATGAGTTCCTTAATCTCGAGATCATTAACGTCTTCGTAACCCTCCACCCATGTCGCCTTTTCCTGGAATGGAGAATGTGACTCGGCAGCCATGCATGTCGTTGCCCGATGTTATCGCAAGCCGTTGTGGAGGAATGGGGGGGTGGTAAACTCATTCTTGAGGGGTAAACTCATTCTCGAGGGGTGGACTCACTTAGATCGAGGGCTGCAGCTAGCGGCGAGACAGGGGCGGGCACGGTTGCAGGTCACGGCTAGGTTATCCCTGCTAGGATACCCTACTGATTTCCCACCGCTCGAAACGGCAATAGTTTAAATGTATCCAAACTCTGCGCAACACACACACACAGAAGACTAACAATAGCAGGAATGCTATCATTTATTTACAGATGAACTTGGCTATAGCGAACCTAATAATAACGGAAACTTGGTGTAACGAACGCATCTGAAGGATTCTCTACTTTTTGTATGAGTAGAACGAATATCTCTTTATAGCGAAACAACGAACATTTTATAAGCTAAACCACTAGCACTCATCAATTCCATTGAGGTGTGGTATCAATAGGGATGAAGAAGATAAGGATTAGGCAGTCCACAAGAAACCACGCAAAAGCTCCTCCTGAAGAGGAAGGAAGCGAGGGGCGTATGTAGACGGGAATTGTGAGTCCATGAAACTTCTTGTTCTCCTGTATCGCACAACGATTCTTCCTGGCATTTTGGTCCACAACACAATTCAAGGTCGTATGGCGCTTCCTTAGATGTTGCGGGCGGTGAGCTGTAAGGCTTATGTTAATGTACCTCTCCCACTGTACGACAATATGAATGATCTAATATTACCATTCTTTATTTCATATTTGCTCTCTTCTTTTTTGATAGCCCCTGCATTGGAGCCTAGGCAGCTCCAATGTGTCTAGATAGCTCTAATCAGAGATTCCGTCATGGACTATGTCACTCACCTCTATATGGTCTAACTGGCTGCAAGTATAGCGTCTCTAGTAAGTAATATACAATCATGACTTTTTACAAGGTCTACCTTTTGGGTATCTATAAGGTGAGCATCGTAGTTGACCTTTTGGACGCGGCCTACAATTCAGGTACTTATAAGTCGCAGCTATTCCCACATTGTTTATCACAAAAGTCCAATAAATATTCGCAGACACATCAACTCGATCAGTTCATCATGCCACCAATAACTCCGAAGAAAGACTATACTACTTGCATGCATTGCTAGGGCATTGTTTCCAAGACTTAGCATACTTGTCCGATGTGCCATGGCCAAGTTGCTAGTTAATGCAACCACCCCGAATGCAATCAGTACCCTCCTATTAAGCATAACCTAGAGTAATATGTAAGTTCTTGTCGCTCGATACAGATGATATAGTTCTAACATATATAGCGCTTTTTTAGCTATGATCTTTCCTAGTAGCGCTGCTTTTCGATGGGGATAATGATTTGAAACATCGTTATTGAGGGTGGTGGGTTTGTTGATGACGGATGACGGCTATTGTTACGTGGGAGGGAAGGGTACACATTTAAATCCAGAATCCACTCATTCATTCTGATGAAACTTGCTGTTTTGCCACCCAAATGTGAGAAATGTTTGATGGATGTCCTAGAAATAATACAATTCTCAATCCTCATCATACAACATCCTATGCCCGGAAGCCTTACCTTTATAAATACCTTCCCCGTCGACACTATAGATACGTGCTGTCGACGCTTGATTCCCAAACCACTTATCACATCCGTCGGATTGTAATAAATATCACTTATCGAGTCGGATAATAATTGCATACGGGGCAATAAGTTCTCGTTATTATTGAGAATATCAAATCTCACTTGAACACAAAACGCATCGCATCGCATCCATTATTAAGTTGTGAAATGCTAAAGAGATCACATCTCACTCGGTGTTTCGCCCTGTCTTTAAACCAAGATACCACAAAGCCATCATAGCTAGTAGGGAACTGCAACGTCGCTCTTCCGGACCGCTAAATTATACCAAAATGTTCCGTTGTCCATGTACCGTTGCATTAGACTCGAGAAAGAGTGACCTTGACTAGGGTAATCTGTGAGGCATCAGCAAATATAACGACAAAGAGATCTCTTATGGAATACTACTAAAGCAGTCCCGCCTTAGTTCCGATCACTCTTCTCCTCGGAGGAACTTAATAAGACGAGACGTATCTTGCTCATCTAGAATTTGCTCGTTATACGGCTTGTACCACAGGTGGGACTCAAACTCTAACGGGTAAAATCCCGAATACTCCTAATCAAGAATTGCGAGAGGCTGTAGCGTGTTGGGATCGACCATAATGTTGTGTTGCGCAAGGTCGTTGTGACAGAACACCTACTCATCTGACGCGGCCATTTTGGCTGGCCAAAATGGCCGGGGGTCTTTGTCTGTTACTCAAACAGGTGGGATTACAGGGCCGACCAAGCTTCCTAGCCTACGTGATCGCAACTTCTGAAGCTGTGGGAGAACAGTCTGTCGAAGGAACTCGTCAACATTTTCCAGTGCTTTGGCTTTGTGGTGTGGATCGATATTGTCTAGCGTCTCGCCGAATATGCGTTTGGTTTCTAGGACATATATGCCTTTATCGAGGTAAAAGTCCAATACTTCAGGCACTGGAATAGTAGTCATTAACGAAATGAACCTGAGAGCTTCCACTTCATTCTGAAGCCGCTGTGTTGTCGAAGGGCTTTCGATCAGTTTTCCATGAATGTCCCGAAGCTTTTCGTGTTGGCGCAATTCTCGCTTTACAAACGTCGTGTCGGTTCGTAAATAGTGTCTTTGCTCGGTTTGCCAGGAAGACATTGTGGAATAATTATTGCGGAAAGAGGATATGGATGTTCAGAAATGGGCATTACAACAGAATCACCCATAGGTTTGGATGCGACTCTGCGGACTAATCAAGACAACCTGGTGCCAACTCTGTAAGCGAAGCAATCAAAGAGATTCTGGTTTCTCCATGATCACCTGACCTGGTGAGCACTCGTCAAAGTGTTGTATTCTGGTGCGCTGCCAGGCCTTGGGCTTTAGGCCTTATTAGTCAGGCTCAGGCTCGGGCTCAGGGGGCAGCCACCAGTATACGAGCAACGTACGTGGCCACCTATTTTAGTGATTTAATCGACTTATATCAGTAACTGAGACCCGTACGACGTGCCTATATCCCTAATTGCTAGGCTATCGAGCCCTAAGTTGAGCCCAGTACGACCCGAATATCCAGTGTCAGAACACCGGATTACAACACAAAGGAACTCTCTACGCGAAAGAAGTTATTAAGAGGCAATCTCTTTCTCGAGAACCATACAGTCCGTAGATAAGCGCTTCTTCTGTCCAAACACTATCAATACTCCACTTCACGCACGCGTTGTGAAGTAAAGTATAAAAAAGCTGAGCTACGCAATCGTGATGGATTGTCAGTAGAAGTTCGTCAGCGCGCTTCGGGCCGCCACTTAGCCCTGTCAATGTGGTTATCCCGCCAACCTTCCCCTATGACATCTTCTCGTCGCGCGTTCATTTGGGTATCCTATCATTGTATCGTACCGTTTTACTAGACGACCTATCGCTCTACTGAATGCATTTATCATCCCATCATACATTATATCATGGTTTCGGAATGTACCACTGAAGATTGCGCCATCTTTGATTAGGAAGAGAACACTTCCGAGCTCTCGAGACAGTTGTTTCAGTTCCTCGAACTTTGGTGCAAATTCCGTGATAATATCCTCAAATCCACCTACTGAAAAACTGGCCACTACGAGCCGGATATTCCATGTGAACGCATCGACTCTCCGCACACGCAGCGACAGACAGCAACACCCCAAAAGCGTGGAGGCCACAATGAGGTGGGGCTACGAAGGCAATCGTCTTTGAGGCCATAGCTGAGCTTACGGAGATTCCACCAAAACCAGCACCATCAAATCCAACCACCGCTCCCGCTCACCCACTGCTGCAATAATGCTACGTGGATCTCGTCGAAAAATACGTGGGCCAACTGTCCTCCTAATTCCAACCCCTTGGCGTAATGCAAAAATCCTCCACTGACCGTTCTACCTCGCATGAAGGATATTCATTTGACGTCTTCCTGACTTACAGTCGTCTTGCGATTCGAATTGGCACTAGAGAGGAATTTGTTAAATATATCCTCCATCAAACAGCCTCATTCTGTGACGCGTGCATAAATGATGGAAACTTCGTTCGTCCTTTATTGCGGATATGGTTCATGCGTGAGGGCGCTCAACAGTACGTTAAATCCATGTATATTTACTTTCAAATACCTAATCTATTAGTATCGGGACGTGTATCAGCATGTTGAAATACATGAAGAACCAGAACCACAGTGATCGCAAGTTTGACACGGCATCTAACGGTTTGATAGGCGATGCTCCTTACACCATTCCAAGGAACCCAGTTGACTGTCGGCCATCTCAGAAGAGTCGGCAAGAGTTTCACGACTGTGTCCGCGATCTACAGAACCCATTGCCACTCGCCGCGTTCAAAGATGCCATTTCAGAAGATCTGATGCCTTACCTTTTATATGCTGAGGAATGGTGCTCGTGAGAAATATCGTTGAAACGGAAGGCGTCGGCCGAGGGGGACGCGTCCGTGTGGTTGCCGGCGATGTCGGGCTGTGGGGGCTCCGGGGAGCTGTCGCGGCGGCCGGTGGGGTCGGGTTGAGGGAGGTGGGGGCCTGTCGGCATCCTTAACTCATATTAACAAACAGAGATCAGCATTTATACTTTTCCCTTCCTTCTCCGCCTTGCTCTCTACGCCCTGCTTTGCTGTTGTGTTGGCCTGATTAAGTATCAAATACTGCCCGCCAAGCTCCTGCGCAATGCTAAATTGTGAAGTGGATACTGTTTCGGTAGGTAGATGAGAACAAAGACTCTACTCGAGTCCACCGCAAATTGTCGGCTCAGAGTGGGATTAATCCAACGGATAAGGGAGAACAAATTGTGGTGGAAGCAAATCAACCCAACAGCAATGGAGTTTTATGAAAGCGACAACGAACGCTTACTGGCTGCCACGGAAGGGAAGACAAATGTGATCAAGGATCAGTGCAGAAAATGTGCATTGTGTGAGCAGGCGATATCTCACGAAGGCAAATGCGACGAGTGTTGCTATTTGACAAGGGGGCAGTGCGGTATAATACTCGATCCTCTGCGGATGGAAAGAGAACAAGAGCAACACTGCGCGCCCACCGCAATCGATCTCGAATCCAGCTTCGCCTGCCCGCTCCGCCGCGTCTCCCTGCCACCACATCGCCTACGAATACGCGCCGAACCACACCCGCATCGCCGTCAACAACATGTCGTCGCCGGTCCAGATCCCCACCGTCAAGAGGATTGGCGGCTGCCAGGTCGCCAACGCCCAGGCCGTGATCCCGCCGCTGTACCCCGACGCCGAAGCCCAGGTTTGTCGTCACATCCCTTCCGATCTATGCCCTGATCGCCTGCTAATCGATGGCTATCCAAGAGAAACGCCAACATCATCGATGGGACGGGCAAGCTCCGCCCGACCATGTGCGCGAGCTGCATCGCTGCCATCGCCCAGTTCAGCAAGGCCCACGCCGTGGGCAGAGGCTCGTCCGCCTTCAACGAGGTGGCGATGTAGCACCGTTCGATCCCGGGCTGGCCGCGAACATACAGCTAACTGGGTCTGACAGGTGCAAGGTCGTCGGCCACCTCGGTGGCATGGGATGTCAGTGTGGCCGCTGCGTCGGTCTTGGGAAGGGCGGGTCGTGCGAGAGCGTACGTGCCCCCTCCGTCCCTAGGTGCCGCCGATTCGAAAGCTGACTTGGTAGCCCCCGGAGAGCCTGGTCGCCCAGGCCAAGGCCGTGGTGAAGCTCGTCCCGGCCTACAACCGGGTGCTGATCGCCGCCGGCCCTGCGCAGTACGGCACCTGGAGCCCGGCCGAGCAGAAGGCGGTCAACGACTGCGTCGCCGCCGCGAAGACGTTCGCGGGGCTTCTCAATGCCTTCAAGGTGAGTGCGACGCGGCCTCGATCTGTCGTCGAGCCTCCTGCTAATCGGTGTCGATCCAGCGCAACCCAGCAACTCCTGCCAGCCCTCCTCATTAACTGATGCCAGCTCAGACAGCAATATTGTTTCGGAACGAGAGGCAGAAGCTCAGCAAGTGCTTTGGACCTCCACTGACTCGAACGAAATTGTCTGCTCATTATTTCTTCCAATGACCCAAACACTCGCTTGAAAATATTATCGAAACGATTACCCGCAACACTCGATGACATTTTGAAATCTCTCCCTGCAAAGAAGCATGATGGCACAGCCCATGACGCGTGCAACGACGATGAAGCCAACCTGCGTAAGGCCGAGGAGATTCTAAGGCGGATTGGACCAGATCTACCAAGTTCTCTCATCTGGAATTGGCAATGGACCCCTCTAATCGCAGTATCCAAAATGAACGCTACCGAAGTCGCCGCTACTATCGACTCCGAAATTCTGAACCATGGTTATAAATAACCTTCTATGTCCCACTAGTTCAAACTTCTAAATCTGTAAAACGAATGTGTAATTACACCCAGGTTGTGTACAATTGCGGGGATTGTCGGTATACAGTTCGAGCATGGTGCGAGGACTATGAGACGACGCATAAGAGGTGTCCATTGCATGTTGTTGCAGTTGAGAAAAGAGTGTATGTTTAATATTTCGTTAGTTTGTCTTTTCACTTAGCTATGATTAACCTATAACATAGGGATGAACGCTGCGGCGACTGCCTCCTGGCTTCGCCTGCACCCTGGATGAAGGAGTTGATTCCGTCACCTTCAGAAAAACATCTGATGCTGTCACATCGCGCCAAGCCTCCCGACTTATCTAAACAAGACGTTGGCTGAGTAATTGAGTTGGCCGAGAGCAAGAAACGGCCTGGCGAAGATAGGGATGAAGAAGATAAGGATCAGGCAGTCTACAAGAAACCACGCAAAAGCTCCTCCTGTGAAGAGGAAGGAAGCGAGGGGCGTATGTAGAGGGGAATTGTGAGGCTGTTTCTGTGCACAGGTCTATGTAGGTGGCAATGACCAGTCCATGAAAGTTCTTGTTCTCCTGTATCGCACAACGATTCTTCCTGTCATTTTGGTCCGCAACACAATTCAATATCATATGGCGCTTCCTTAGATGTTGCGGGCGGACAACTCTCGACACGTTGATTCGTAACCGCCTGCTGAACTGTAAGGCTTATGTTAATGTACCTCTCCCACTGTCCGATAATATGAATGATCTAATATTACCATCCTTTATTTCATATTTGCTCGCTTCTTTTTTGATAGCCCCTGCATTAGAGCCTAGGCAGCTCTAATGTTTCAGGATAGTTCTGATCAGAGATTCCGTCCTGGACCATGTCACTTATAGCTAGCTATTGGCTATGGCATGAACTTCACCTCGCATCACTTCACCCCTGTATGGTCTAATCGGGGGGCCTGGCCTGTGCAGCCACCCCGGTGCAAGAGACTCCATGCGAATGAAGCTAGGATACCTAGGACGTATTTGAAAGTACTTCTCGCGACCACAGTGTCTCTAGTCAAAAAATCGCCATCTGTCGGCACAGGCGCACGCTTCAATCGATACTTGGCGTAGGCATGGCACCCCAACGCCCCTAACGCATCGATGTCTTGCTTCCCCCAGTCGGGGGACCATGGAGTCAAGATCCCTGGATCCCTACATAAAGGAATCGGGGGTGACCACGGATTCATGATCCCTGAAAGGAAAGCGAAAGGACTAATCGGGGGGACCACCGGATTCATGATCCCTGAATAGGTCGGGTATTGGTCTTGGCATACGGTGAAGCAGAGTCTTCATCGTATCCGGGGCACGTTATTCGGCCCCCTGGAATAGGGGTAAGAATCGCTGCTCCGGGTTCTGAATCCAGTCGGGATTCAACATTAATGAGCTGCGAATCCATGTGCTCCAGCATGGTGATTCAGTTCAATATATAAGAAGCTCCCAGATCGAGCTGGCAACCTGCATGTGGACCGCCTCACTTCATTCTCCATCGATGCGATTCATTCACCGCTTGTTTGCTTAGCCCGGCTCCTTTACCTTCTCATTTCGATTATACACCGTACCACGTTCTATAATGATACATACCTCTTCTCAAGCGACTGAAGGCTTTTCATCTGACGCTGAGAAAGAGAAACGCATGAAGGAACGACTCTGTTTCAATTGTGGCAAGCCAGGACATATGGCGAGGGCTTGTAACCAGAGATCAGGGAAGAAGACATGGAAGAAAGGAAGGCAGCTAAACGCCACCTTCCGAGGTCAACTGAACGCGACTAGGGGAAGCCCACACGACGATTGGGTTATCACAAACAAAGAAATGGAAGCCTTCCTAGCAACGACAGGAAGTGACGATGAGTCAGAGTACTCACTTGTGAATGACCCCCTCACGCGATTAGAGGAATCCTTCGCACGAAAGGAAGCAACAATAGAGTACTATGGGAGACGTCGCGCCCTGCAAGATAAAGGAGCGCACGACTACCCTAGCACTATGGAAACCTTTCTAGGGGATCTTCCTAGCTTTGTTGAGCATTATCAAGCAATCTACTCGCAGAAGAACCGAAACGAAATAACAGAAGAAGAGTTTCGCAAACTAGCGCTTGCCACACTAGAAGAGGTAGCAGCCGACGAGTACTTGATGAATTACAACCCTACCTAAGCGGAGGTAGAGGAATTAGAGGAAAGAGTGAAGGAGAGCCGCCAGAGTAACGAGAAGAATGACGTGACAGAGACTGATCACCCCTAGCACCGTTACCTACCCTAGAAGGACTGCTACTAACACGACTGCATGATGCATTAGTTGGAGGACAAGAACGACCATTTTCCTTAGTCACGGATACCCGTGTACTACGACTAGAATGAAATGATGGAGATCATCTAAAGACGGAGATCCACTAGACAACTATAGTCAAAAAACTAGGAGTCCTCGTCGTTGATAGGCCATTAACGAGTGACAAAAAAGAGCCTAGGAAACAGAAACAACAGTTATGCACAACTATAGGTGACAGACAGCTTCGTCGTCAAGATACAAGGACGACACCTCCGAAGCATGCTAGACTCTAGAGCGACGGGCAACTTTATGACGGCGAAAGTAGCAATGGAAAACGGGTTCCAATTGCAATTAAAAGAAGAACCATACCCGCTGTTCGTTGTAGATGGTGAAGCAATATCATCTAACGACGGTATGGTAACGCAGGAGACAGCACCATTGACGATGGTCACCTTGCGAGGGCACACAGAATAAATATAGTTCGATGTCATTAACATGGAGAATCATGCGGTGATACTCAGCATGCCTTAGTTAAAAAGACACAATCCACGAGTGGATTAGTGGAGCGAAAAGATTACGCTAGACTAGTGTGACTGCGAGCGTGCACCACAGCTGAAGAGGGAAAACGCCACCCTAGGCTAGAGAGAGTTATGTGCGACCTCTAAGATGCTAGAGGACCTAGCCTAGGCCTCCTTACTGAAGCAAATACTCTCATTTAGGTTTAGGAGGTGCTGCTACAAGATCTTTTTAAGTGTCCTTTTAGCTGTCGCTTTCCAATTCCGTCTTAGTCTTTGCCTGCTTTGAGCTCCTCTCACGTCTAAGAACCGTTTCTGCTAGGCGAAGGCACTATAACATGCTTCTAACAACACCCCACCTTTATTTCCTCATTACAACTCCCACCACAACACCAACACACTTAAACCTTCACGTAAGACAAACAAATCTTCATATCAACACTGAACGTACTAATAGCTATAAACAGAGTTTTCACTTTCAATCCTCTCCGCGACTCGCCTTAAGACGTACCACTAAACACCTCTACAAAAGCCTAAACAACATCATGTCTACATTCTGCACCTACGAGCGCTTCAACGTCGAGAAGTCTAGCGAAACCATAGCCTAGAGAAGCTAGCTCTGCGCTATTCTCCTAATGTCTAACCCCTTCGCTTAGAACGCTGCTAGCATGGACCTAAATACCCTTCCTCTCGACACGGCCCTTGTCACCTCGCCCTATCCCCGCTGCTAGCAGCTCGCATTAGGTTGGATGTTGCTCACCATGGACAACGTCTGTAGACAGAAGTACAATCACCACACTAACGCGTTCAAGCTAGCTAAGGAGGTTTTTGAGGGATCTTGTGGGTACACTAGGAAGTTTGAGGATTTCTTTAGCTTTAAGGAGGAGTGAGGGCTGTTTAATTAAGTGAGATATATATTTTTTGAGTGATTTTCATGGTTGGCTAAATTGATTCAAAGGAAATGTAGACTTCTTCCCGCATTTGAATGTATTGCCTTAGTGGTCATCATGGACGCTTTCCCGCTAGACATGCACAGTTAGTGTTGCTCTCATTAAGGCATCGCTACTCTTGCGACGTTAGTTGCTATGGAGATGGATAGTCGCTAGCAAGCTGTTAGTTGCTCCTGTGGTTGACTGTTGGAGTTGAAATTGATAGGGTATGATCTTTGGGAACCATCGAGACTTGTTGCAACATGAAGTGAGTGAGTTGCTTAGATACTTGCAAAGGATAAAGAGTATGGTTGAGGTGGGTGCAATGTTTACACTTAGTCGCTCTGTGCCCTAAGTTGGTGTAGCTCGTGTTAGTGAGGGATTTGCCGAGGTTTTGCTAGGTCAGCCTTAATATGTCATCTGACACGCCACGCTCTAATGACTTTTCATGGGATAACGATGCATCCTTAGGAATGAAGCATATTTCTGAACTGGAGATATTCATAAATGGTTTAAAGGACTCTAAACCGTGTCCGTTTTCAACTTGCCCCCCCTCTGCGGTTCTTCAATTGTCTTGATGCGTCATGCGATGGGCAATCGCTAGGCGCTAGATTAGAAAGGCAAAGGTGAATCGCGAGGTCAATCACGACAAAATAAAGTATGAAGTAAAATTTGAGATAACACAAAAATATATGCAGGTTGAACTCGGAGAAGTCAAAATCCCTCTAGTCAACAAATCTTAACCTTTAAACTGTCTTCGTCTGTGTCTGGCATTTCCTCTGTATCCTCGCGCTACAAACCCTCTTCCTTTGTGTCTAGTATTTCCTCCTCATCCTCGCGCTTTCGTTTCCTGCTCACACAATTTGAGCGTGGTTCTTTAATAGAATGAGCATCCTGAAAATGAGCCTGGAAGTCTAAAGCGTGCTTAAGTGGTATGTTGCATAGGGGGTGCGGGCATTCCAATGTCGCATCAGCCTTAAGGTGGGTGTCAATATGATTAAGTAGCGTTGACTTAGTCATCCACTGCTGCATCCTTTGTGATGAAGGAAGGCCCTCGTTCCTTATATAGAAAGGGCAGTAGCCTGCAACCGCAAGCGTGTAACGGAAGGAAAGAAGCCCGCATCTCATTGTTAGATTTTCAAGATGCCATCTACAATGGTTGCTCTAATCATCTTCACTACAACTCCATTTGCAACATGCATAACAGTATTCTGCAAATGGGAGCTTGCAGTTTCGAAGCTAGCGGGAGTACGAGCTAGGTTGCTAACTTAGAGTTTCTCGTAGCTCGCGTTAACGACAGTCGTGAATGTGTTTCGAGCGCATTAGAAGACTTAATCTAAATTAGTTAGCTTTAAATTAATCTTGTAGGTTTTGTGCTTACTCTATTATGGCTGTTAAACAGCCATTGCTAGGGCATACTCCATTAATGGGGCGTTCGTTTAGTCGATATGCTACCTAGTTACCATTAATACACAAGCTGTAGATATCTCTTAAAGTAGCTTACCCTTCTTCACTTCATAGATCTTTAGCAACGAGTATTGAATTTGTAATACAGTTGCGTTCTAGTATGAGATGACAGATTAAGGGAAACGTGCTTGTTAGTTGTAGCCTAGCTAAAGTTTCTTCATCGTCTTCTCCTAGTTGTAATTGCAGTAGAGCTTCTACACTGTAACTAGCAGAGAACCATTTCTCTCTATATGTCTTTAAAGCCGATTAGCGTAGCACTCGTTTTTCATTGTATAACCTCTATCGTTCTTTAAACATGGCTAGGTGTTTAGCAGGTTTACCTACTATGTCTGTTATAATCTCTCCAATGCGTATATTAAGGATTCTAATTTTAGGGCTTTGCTTAAATTCAAGTCTCGCTTTGTGTGAAAAGTCTCTTAGAGCGTTCTTATCACGTTGATGATCCATACTTCGCAGCATCTTAATGTGCTTAGTAGATGAGTCTTCGCTAAGGAACGTTAACAATATATCTACATTAACAATCTTTAACGCGTTGTTACGAATATCAAAGGCTTCACCTTATGTGTTGCTCTTGTTGTTATGGTATTCACGTGTACTGTTCGCTAGCTAGCTGCGCGCTTATGCGCTTAGAGCCCTACACTATATATATAGATCTTTCCTCTCCTCTCTCTTTCCTCTTTTCCTTCTTTTCTCTCTACATTAAATCTAGCACTTTAGATCCGCATGACCTACTCTGCGTGACCGTGACATAAGATTCAATCTCCCTTCTCTTTTCATCACTTTCATTAGTGATACAGAACTTGAATAGAACAGAACGAATTTAGAACACGAAGATACAGATTAAGATACTAATCTTAGAACATGAACCTTAAACAGAAAGACACAACAGACCTAAAGGCACAGAAGCCCTAGAGCACACGAGTACAGAAGAACAAGAACTTAAACAGAAGATAGATCAATATACAGATCTAGAAGAATAGACAGAAGAAGAAACACCTACGAATTCAGATTTAAGATACAAGAACAGAACCACCTTTAAAACAACAATAGATCACGACAGACGACTGTTACGGCTGAGCGGTTAGCTGCAGATAGCTATGTCACGTGGACTTAGGATCACATGATGGATATGAGGATATCGTGGATGTTATGTTATCTAGATATCTAGAGATATCCTTTAGCACGACGCCTCTATATAAGTAGATAGTATTTCCTTAGATAGGAGCTTCGTGCTTAACTTAATATAGTATTTTGTTATATACTGTAACGTGTTACTTAAAGCCTTTGTGTCTAATCCCTTGCCTCCTCTATTAAGTTAAACCCTTACGCAAGAAACCTCCGTGAGTCTTGTACGTTTAAGACCTAGCATTACACTTTAAGCACCACTTCTACGAGGTACTAGCTCATACATAAAGCAACATGTCGACTGCTAGAAAAGCCACCGCCGTGCTTAGCCTAAAGGGAAGCACCGTCAGCACCCCATCCACACTAACATCGTCTTAGAGACCTAAGCCTAAGGATGAGGAGATGCCTAACGCACCTATCATCTTAGAGCTTAGGGAAACCCTGTGTGTTAAGTTGCCTAACACGTACTCTAGCAACAGAAAGGAACTTAAAGTGTTCCCACTTTAGGTTAAACTCTACACGCACTTTAACGATGACAAGTTTCCTACTAACGAAAGCTATAGCTTATGGACAGCGTCTTACCTAAGGGGGGAAGCCCTTCGTTAGGTTAAGCCCTTCCTCAAGGACTATTTCTAACATGAAAGCACCTACGGAGTCATAGCTACCACGTAATCCATGTTTAGCACCTAGAGAGGATTTAAGAAGGAAATCCGCCGTATGTTTAGCGACATCGACGAGGTTAAGACTGCAGAAGACTACCTATATAGACTAAGATAGATTAGCAGCGCTCTCACCTACGCTACGGAATTCTAGAGATACGCTAACTAGACAAGTTAGGACACTAGCGCGCTAATTAGCCACTATCGCCGTGGGCTAAAGAGCCACGTCCGCATGGAACTCGCACGAATGGAACGTTAACTAAAAGATATGGTCTCATTAATTAAACATATAGTTTGGATTAACAACTAGTTATATGAGTTCTAGAAGGAGCGACGAACTTACGAGGGCCTAAAGAAAAACCATTAGTACTAAGGAAATGAGGGACGAAAGAGGGACAACCACCTACGGGACAACCGTTAGTTAGATCCTATGGAGCTTAACGCCACATTCAAACAAGGCGAACGACCTTAGAACGCCACTAAGGATCGTTAGTTTAAAGAATGCCTGTGTTTTAATTGTGACAAGCTAGGGCATATGGCCTAAGACTGTAGACAACCTAAGAAGAATTAGGAATGCAGGTTCTAAGGGAAAGGAAGGTAGGTAAACGCCACCTTTTAAGGTTAGCTAAATGCAACTAGAGGAAGCCCACATGACGACTAGGTTATCACTAGCTAGGAAATGAAAGCATTTTTAGTAGCGGTAGGAGAGGACGTTAACGATGAGGCTAACGACTCGTTCGCAATCACCCCGCTCACATAATTAGAGTAGGAGGAGCTTAACTAACTCATAGCTATCGTAAAAGCCAACCCTACGCCTAAGCTCTTAACAGAGCTAACGTTGTTAGAAATGAAGGAAGACCCTTATTTCTAGGAACTAGTAGATTAGGCTAGGAACTAACACGCTAAGGAGAAGGCAGCGGCCCTCCCTAGCTACGTAGAACGACATTAAGAACTGTACTAGAAGCGAAACTAAGGAGAAATCTCTTTTAAGGAATTTCGTAGACAAACACAGATGACACTAGAACAAATAAGACAAGAAGGATTGTTTCCACGCTAACCTAAGTCATGGGACCGCGTAGGTGATTAGTACTTAATGAACCACGAGCCTACCTAAGCAGAGGTAGAGCACTTAGAGGAAAGAGTGAAGGAAGTTAGCTAGGACAACGCAAAAAGAGATGTGACGGAGATTGATC
>Ga0209512_1001778_pt1 | contig 25059 bp, 11 predicted proteins | sample frozenSSSSmetaG_FD_184142 | JGI IMG/M metagenome (GOLD analysis project Ga0209512, IMG submission 184142) | Glacier valley bacterial and archeal communities from Borup Fiord, Nunavut, Canada, to study Microbial Dark Matter (Phase II) -... | ecosystem: Environmental > Aquatic > Freshwater > Ice >...
CTTTTGATAAAGCCCTTGAATGGCTTCGCGCTCAAAGTCTGAGTAACTAAATTCTTTTTCTTCTTTTTTCATTGGTCTGCAAAATTAATAATTTTTAGCTTGCAGACACAGTTTCATGAACAGTCTCATAAAATCTCTCAATGAGAAATGTTTATTAATTTGCGGGAACAAACAGACATTTAATTTCAGTAAAAAATACACCTGATGTGGTTAGTTTTTTTTTAATGTTCATTTTAAGGCAAAAAAAAGGGCTTGTATAAACAACCCCTTTTTAAAATCAGTATTTATTTAAAATTACTTTTCAAAAGTAACTACAAATTCTACACGTCTGTTTTTTGCTTTACCTGCTTTGGTAGTATTATCAGCTACCGGACTGGTTTCACCAAATCCTTTAGAAGTAATTTTTGCATCCGGAACGCCATGTTCTACCAGATATGCACGAACAGAAGCGGCACGGTCACGTGACAGATTAAAATTATATTCATCATTACCAACATTATCGGTATGACCCTGAACTTCGATCAGGTAGGTTGGATTGAGGATAAGAATATTAGCAATTTGGTTCAATAAAGGATATGAAGCCGCTTTGATATCAGCTTTTGCTGTTTCGAATTGAATTCCCTGTAATGCTTTCTGGAATAAAGTTTTCAATTCTTTCTTCACTTCAGGACATCCTTTATTAGATGCTTCACCCGGGATAGTAGGACAATTATCAAGATAATCTAAAATTCCATCACCATCGGTATCAAGCAGACAACCATTTTTATCAACTTTTCCTGCAGCTGACAACGGAGTATCAGGACAAGTATCTAAATAATCAGCAACGCCATCACCATCTGAATCGACCGGACATCCTTTAGCATCAACTTTTACAGTTGCGGGAGTATCTATACATTTATCAAGATGATCAAGAACACCATCACCATCAGAATCATAAGGACAACCATTAGCATCTACCTTTACTGCTTCGGGTGTACCCGGGCATTTATCAAGATAATCGGCAACGCCATCACCATCGGTATCAAACGGACAACCGGAAGCATTTACCTGAACACCTGCGGGTGTATTTTCACATTTGTCTAAATAATCGGCAACGCCATCGGCATCGGTATCAACCGGACATCCGTCTTTGTCAACAACAACAGTTAAAGGTGTTTCAATACATTTATCAAACCGGTCGGCTATACCATCTTCATCAGCATCCTGTTGTTTTCCAAAAGTGAAAATTACGCTTAAAAAATGTTGACCAAAGGCATCGTTACCCGGTTTAGAGTAAGGGTGAGCAGCCGATCCAAAATAATCAGGACCCATGTTTTCATCATGAATATCTCTGTTTGTAAAATGATAAAGATATTGATACTGCAATGCGAATGATTTTGTAAACTGATATTTCAGACCAGCTCCAACCGGAATAATCAGGTCAGTACCACCTCTTATTATTGTATGAGGCGTGTGTGTATCATTAGGTGAAAGACCGTAAGTTGCAAAACCAACTCCTGCAGAAAGGAAAGGGCTTAATCTTGACTCGGCATTAAAAATATACCCGTTATTAAATTTGTATTGGGTATATAATGACATTTCCATTTTTCTACCATTAAATAGTTTTTGTGTGGCAACATCTTCAATATAACCGTAATCACCGGTATTAGCCTGCAAGCCTAAATTAAATGAAGGTGATAAATAAGTAGATAATGATAACCCAAACGTTGAATACAGCCTTTTATTAAAATCAAAAATGCTGTTTCCATAATCTCCATTGTACTCTGTTTTACCGATGTTCAAACCTACTGCGATTTTTTTATCGATAGTCTGAGCACTCAATAATTGACCTGCACCAATAAGTGATGCCAGTAATAAAGTCTTTGTTTTCATAATGTATCAAATTAGTTTTATTATAGTTATTAATTGCAACAAAGATAGATACATATAATTCTACAAATGTTACATAATAATACAAATGAATTACATAATTCACACATCAGAGTTAATTGGGTATTATTTTCGAATATACTCAATAATTAAAATGCCCATTTTATTGTTTAATCCCATCACAGGACTGATTACATTTAATACAGAATCATTTTTAAAGTTAATAGTTTCTGTAGTCATTAGTGAAACCTGATCGGTAAAAACGGTACCTTCGTCTTTTTTATCGGTCGAAAGTGTCACTTTTGCGGTTGCTGCATCAACATATTCCACTTTGTTCACACCCGGCTCTTTGATAAAGCTCAGGAAAAACTGATTCACCTGTTCTTTATTTTCGCGGGTTAATTCGCTTCTTATCGCCCAGGAAAAAACCTTTGAAGTTAAAACCAACTGGCTAGCAGTTAAACTGTCAATTTTATTTTCGTAAGCAGATTTCATTTCAGCTGTTTGCTTTTCAAAACTATTTTCCATGAAATACATTTTGATAATAGCCCACAGAAATACAACCACAAGGGCCAACAGTAGTGTAGAAACCATCTTGTGATTCTTAATAAAGGTAGCAAATTTACCGGATTTCTTTGTTTGTCCGGATTGGTCCGTTAAATTTTCGTTTTCATTTACCATAATAATATGTTTTAAAGTTATTAGTGAAATTGTAAATTATCAATTCTTATACTTCTGTCCTCTTGTCTTAGGCTTTTTGTATTTCAATTTCATAGATTCAGCCCGCCGGACTTTCATATTTACTTTTTTGTTTTTATCTTTTTTCTCATGAAAAGCAGCACCACCTTCAGCCTTTTTGGGGATAGAAACCAGTGTATTCTTCATCATCACCTTTGGCAATTCATCATCGGTCAATTCTTTCGAAACGACAACTTCAGCAGGCATTTTCACTATCGGTATTTTACGGCTCATCAGTGCTTCAATACTTGCCCGATATTCAGTATCCGCTTTGGTTATAAAGGTAATGGAAACACCGTTTTTATCGGCTCTACCCGTACGACCAATACGATGCATGTAGTTTTCAGCAACTTCCGGCACATCAAAATTGACAACATGGGAGACATCCGAGATATCCAGTCCGCGGGCAACAATATCGGTAGCAATGAGCATGCGGTGATTGCCCTCCTTAAAATTACGCAAGGCTTCGAACCTGTTGTTCTGTGATTTATTGGAATGTATCAAGCCGATCTGATCGATAAACTGAGGGGCAATTTCATCGTATAATGCATCGGCCAGTTTCTTGGTCGAGGTAAACACCAAGACCTTTGAGAATTCAGGATTGTTATTCATTAAAAACTCCAACAAATTTACTTTGGTGAAGAAATTAGGTACTTTAAAACCAATTTGTTTGATCTTTTCGAGTGGCGTTCCGGTTGGAGCTGCCTCAATTTCGAGCGGTTCCACAAAGAAATCGTGTACCAGATCTTTTAAATCTTCGGAAATTGTAGCCGAAAACATCAGATTCTGGCGTTTGACAGGCAACAAATCGATCACACGAATCAATTGCGGACGGAAACCAAGATTCAACATTTCATCCACTTCGTCGATAATAAAGCGTTTTACTGATTTCAATTTCAGGCTACCATTGAGGGTAAAGTCAAGCAATCGTCCCGGCGTGGCAACCAATACATCGACACCGGCAACGATGAGGGGAGTTTGCCGTATCATATTCACACCACCATATACACCCACTACACGTACATTCATATAAGTTGTGAGTTTCTCCACTTGTTCAACTACTTGAACTACAAGTTCACGGGTAGGTACAACAACGAGAATCTGGGGGTGTTTTTCCTTTGTAAATTTCCATTGACGCAAACAAGGCAACAGATAGGCTATTGTTTTTCCGGTTCCGGTTTGAGCTATTCCCACCATATCACGCCCGGACATAATTACCGGATATGCCCGCTCCTGTATCGTAGTCGGTTGTGTCAAACCCAAGTCGTTCAACGCATTAAATAACGGGGCGTTGAGGTTTAATTCATTAAAATTCATTTCAGTTATATTTATTTAGCGGTGCAAAGGTACTCTTATTCCGCCAATAAACATTGTAAACAGCAAAAATACAGTTTCAATAGTCTAAATAACAAATAATTAACCAAGTCAAATTTTAGCAATAAGCGAATCATCGTTAAACATAATAATCAGGGAGCTAATCTTGTAATTTTCCAATCTTTGTTTTCCCTACTGTATAACAAACGATCGTGCAAGCGGTTTGGTCGTCCCTGCCAAAACTCGAAGGTAAGGGGTTTGACAATAAATCCGCCCCAGTGTGGTGGTTTTGGTACCGTATCACCAAATTTATCCTGGTAATACTGAACTTGTTTCTCCAGAAAATCCTTAGAACGAATAACCTGACTTTGAGGCGAAGCCCAGGCTGCAATGCGACTTTCCAACGGGCGGGACAAAAAATAGGCAGTCGAAAGTGTTTCACTGAGCTTCTTCACAGTCCCGGTAATGCGTACCTGTCGCTCCAGGCCAGGCCAGAAGAATAACACGGAGACCTTGTTATTTTGTGCTATTTGACGTGACTTTTGTGCTTCGTAATTGGTATAAAAAACAAAACCTTTGACGGTTAATTGTTTTAATAATACGACACGGGAATGTGGCTGCAATTTTTCATCTACCGAAGATACAACCATGGCGGTTGGTTCCGGTTGGTCACTTTCAATGACTTCCTGAAGCCATACATCAAATTGGTCGAAGGGATTAGGAAGTACATTTTGTTCGTCTAAAGTAGAAAAAACATATTGTTTGCGAATATCGTGAAGCATATCTTGAATTTACAATTTAATAATTTACTATTTACAACCGGCCTTTACTCTCGCTGTTAAAATGTTTCAGGCAGGTAACAATCTGATGTCGATAATAAGACACATTATTCTTTGCTAATATAGTGAAGAATAATGTGAATTTACAATTTAATTATTTCCAATTTACAACCTATCTCAACTCTCGCTGGTCAAATGTCGCAGGCAGTTTTACATTCGGGTGTTAACAATAAAATAAACTAAGAATAGAACAATATTAATCACAATTGGTTTAAACGTTTATAATTTATTCAATAAACCAGTCTTTTTACTTCTATTTGTGATTATTATCAGCGATAAGTTTCAAATTGAAATTGGATAAAAAATCCGCAGTTTTCAGAGATAATTTTCAGAACTATTTAAGCAATTTTACCAAAAGAAACAACTACCTTTGGGGCACAAAAAACAAAATCCTTCTTATCATGAAAGACTTGCTACAAGCGCGCCATATCGGTATTTCAGAAAAAGACGAAGCCCATATGCTTCAAATCGTTGGTGTCAACAATCTCGATGAGCTCATTGACCAGACTATCCCGGCCTCAATCCGCTTACACGAAACGATTGAGTTACCCGAAGCCCTTACCGAGCGACAATATGCCGAGCACATTGCGGAAATTGCATCTAAAAACAAACTATTCACTTCCTATATCGGGCAAGGTTGGTACGATACCTGCACTCCGGCTGTTATTCAACGTAATGTATTTGAAAATCCATCGTGGTACACATCCTATACGCCTTATCAGGCAGAAATTTCACAAGGTCGCCTGGAAGCATTGTTGAATTTCCAGACTGCTGTGTGTGATTTCACCGGCATGCCACTTGCCAATGCATCGTTGCTCGACGAAGCCACTGCCGGTGCCGAAGCTGCCACCATGATGTTCAACCTCCGTAGTCGTGATCAGGTGAAAGCCAATGCCAATATACTTTTTGTTGATGAAAATATTTTCACTTCCACTCTGGCTGTACTGCACACACGGGCTGCAGCGCAGGGAATTAAACTTGTAGTGGGTGATTATTCCACCATGCGTTTCACCGACAAACATTTTGGTGCGATTGTACAATATCCGAATGCAAGCGGAAATATAGAAGATTACGCAGCCTGGGTAACCGATGCGCATGCACTTGGTTGTAAAGTGGCTGTTGCTGCAGATTTGCTGAGTCTGGCATTACTCACACCTCCGGGCGAATGGGGCGCTGACATAGCCTTTGGTTCCACCCAACGTTGGGGAATTCCCATGGGATTTGGCGGACCGTCGGCAGGTTATTTTGCGACACGCGACGAGTTTAAGCGCGATATGCCGGGAAGAATCATCGGCATCAGTAAGGATGTGAATGGAAAGCCTGCCCTGCGCATGGCACTCCAAACCCGCGAACAACATATCAAACGCGAAAAAGCGACCTCCAATATCTGTACTGCTCAGGCTTTACTGGCTTCCATGGCCGGATTTTACACAGTTTACCATGGAGCTGAAGGTATCAAAGCCATTTCGCAACGGATACATGCCATCGCCACTTATATCAACGAGATACTACCGGTTTACGGATATACGCAGGAAAATGAAAACTTTTTCGACACCCTGAAAATCGGTTTACCTGAATCAGTTACAATTGAAGCAATTAAATCCATTGCTTTAGAATACGAAGTAAATTTCCATTACTTCGAAACAGGCGAAATTGGCATCAGTTTCGACGAAACAACCGACATTGACGATGTAAACACCCTGATTGAAATCCTTGCTACAGCTGCCGATAATATTGCTGTTTATGCAGAGGAGGAAGATCTGGAAGATTTGAAATCGTTTGATGAAAGTCTTGAACGTACCTCCGCTTACCTCACAAACGAAGTGTTCAGCAAGTTCCACAGCGAAACGGAAATGATGCGTTATATCAAGAAACTGGAACGCCGCGACATTTCACTTACTCACTCCATGATATCCCTGGGTTCGTGCACCATGAAACTGAACGCTGCCTCAGAATTACTTCCGCTCAGTCGTGCAGAGTTTGGTGGCATGCATCCATTGGCTCCTGCTGATCAGACCGAAGGTTACAATGAACTGATCACAGAACTTGAAAAATATTTATGTACAATTACCGGATTTTCAGCCTGCAGCCTGCAGCCAAATTCAGGTGCAGCGGGTGAATATGCTGGATTGATGACCTTACGCTCTTATTTTCTGTCACGAGGTGAAACGCAACGGAACACCGTATTGATACCTTCTTCGGCCCACGGAACAAATCCGGCTTCGGCACATCAGGCAGGTTTTGATATTATCGTTGTGAAATGCGATGAAGGCGGGAACACCGACCTTGCCGACTGGAATGAGAAAGCTGAAGCCAACAAAGATATCCTGGCCGGTTGCATGATCACATATCCTTCGACCCACGGTATTTTCGAAGCGCATATCAAGGAAATGTGTGAAACTATCCACCAAAACGGCGGTCAAGTGTACATGGATGGTGCCAATATGAATGCGCAGGTTGGATTGACCAATCCGGGAACAATAGGTGCCGATGTTTGTCACCTGAATTTGCACAAGACATTTGCCATTCCTCACGGTGGTGGTGGTCCCGGTGTTGGCCCGATTTGCGTTGCAGCACATCTTGAATCGTTTTTACCAAGCAAAACCTTCGGACAAAACACGGTTTCTGCAGCTCCTTACGGTAGCGCCAGCGTGTTGCCCATTACTTATGGATATATTCGCATGTTGGGCGAAGAAGGACTGACCCGTGCTACTAAGATTGCCATTTTAAATGCCAATTATTTAGCTGCCCGTTTAAAAGACAGTTATGGTGTGTTGTATACCGGCGAAAACGGACGTGTGGGACATGAACTGATTCTGGAAGCACGCAATTTCAAGGCTACCTCGGGTGTAACCGAAACCGATATTTCGAAACGATTGATGGATTATGGCTTCCACGCTCCTACCCTTTCGTTTCCGGTGCACGGAACCCTGATGATAGAACCAACCGAAAGTGAATCGCTGGCTGAACTGGATCGTTTTGCAGACGCTATGCTTCAGATCTATGCCGAAATAAAAGAAGTGGAAAACGGAACTGCCGATGCTACCGACAATGTATTACTCAACGCTCCGCACCCTGAATATTCGATTGTATCTGACGAATGGAACCATACATATAGCCGTGTAAAAGCTGCTTATCCAACAGAATGGGTGGCTGCAAATAAATTCTGGGTGAACGTGGCAAGAGTAAACGATGCCTATGGAGACAGGAATCTGGTTTGCAGTTGTCAGACTATGGGAGAATGACCTCACCCCTAACCCCTCTCCCCGAGGAGAGGGGAATAAAAGAACCCCGCTATGTTGAAGGACAGAGCGGGGTTTTTAATTTTAAGCAATTACAAATTTACAGTTACAAACCGGATTTACTTTCTATCCCCTCCAATAATCGTTTAATATTGGGGATATGTCTCAACAGAATGAACACAGAACAAATCAGAAGATAGTAGAAGACAAAGGAAATTTTGTGTATAAAAAAACCGGTGATGGGTAAAGTCACGGCCAGGCACATGGAGCCCAGCGAAACATAGCCGTAGCGCCATTTTACAATAAAGTATATCATTACGGAAGCAAATACAGAAAACGGGCTCAGAAATAAGGATGCGCCCAGGGTTGTATTTACACCTTTGCCACCTTTAAACTTCAGGAAAACGGAGAAGTTATGACCCAGAATAGTTGCTAATGCCACCAGATAGATAAATACTTCATCGAAAGTACAGATTCTTTCCGACTTTAAAAACCAGATGACCAATACCGGTAAGAGTCCTTTCAACATATCGCTGAGTTGGGTCATTAAACCAACTTTGGGACCTGCAATGCGTCGCACATTGGTTGAGCCGATATTTCCACTTCCCATTTCTCGGATATTCTTCCCTGTTAGTTTTTTGGTGAAAATATATCCAAAGGGGATGGCGCCCAATAAATAGGCTATCAGAATGAACAGTATTTCGAACTCAATTCTCATTTCATTTCTTTCAAAATCCGCAAAGCTTCTTCGATATGTTTTTCGGCATTGATTTGCGAATTAAACAGAAATACGATCTTGCCTTTCTTGTTGACAACATAAGTTACCCGACCCTGAATTAATCCGAAAAAATTGGTGGGCACTCCAAATAATTTACGAACCTGATTGCCTTCGTCGCTCAGGAGAGTGTAATTCAGGCGGTGTTTTTTTGCAAATTCCAGATGACTTTCGACCGATTGCCCGCTAATGCCGATAATCAGTGCATCCTCCTGTTTGAAAACCTCAAACTGATCGCGAAAAGAGCAGGCTTCCTTGGTACAGCCGGGGCTATCGTCTTTGGGGTAGAAATAAATCACCAGGTTCTTTTTCCCTTTCACTGAGTCGATATTAAAGATCTGACCATTCTGATCCTTCAGTGAAAAAGAAGGTATGGTGCTTCCAACAGCTATTTCATTCATATTTTCGGATTTTATTGATTGTGAACCACTATTTAAATTGAAATAAAGAAAGAACAACAAGGTATAAACCAACAGATAAAAACGGTAAAAATTACGGAACTTCTTATAATTCAAATCATCAGGATATATATTGCCAAACAAAGCTTTAATTTCTTTTATAAAAACCGGTTTGATATTGATGATCCAACTATCGGTCTGATACACCAACTTCCGGAATTTACTGCGATAAATGCTTAAAGGTAAGCCCCATACTATAAAAAGAATAAGCCAGATATTATCGTGTATTATTTTCATTTTTTAATTATTGATTTTTTTTAATGCTATCAAGTTTTGAAAAACATGATTGTTGAGACAGGTTCAATTCTTTTGTTTTATATTATTACATTGTATTATTCTTACTAATCAACCAATTAACTAATCAACCAATTACTTCTTAGGAAACCAGGGCAGAAAAGAACTTGTTTTCAGCATATAATCAACATATTGCGGTTTTTGATCTTTCAGTGATTTTTCGAGCAACGCCACACCGGATACTTTAATAATCAGCAAGGTCATAATGATGGAACCGGTTACATACCAATAACTTCCGGTTGACAGGCAAAGCAATCCAAATCCCCACCAGACAGCCGAATCGCCAAAATAGTTCGGATAACGGGTATAGTGCCAGAAACCTGTGTTGAGAACTTTACCTTTATTGGCTTTATTCTTTTTGAAACGCGCCAGTTGGTAATCGCCACCCGCTTCGAAAACAAATCCAAAAGTCCATACCAGCATGCCCAGATAATCGATAAAGTTTAAACCCGGGGAAGTGGAATGAAGGTTGACACCGAGTAAGGGCAACGAAATGATCCACATCAAAATTCCCTGCAGCAGGAAGGTCTGAAAGAAACTGATCCACCAGTAATTTTTCTCGCCGTATTTCTTTCGGAATTCCTGATAACGGAAATCCTCTGCTTTGCCGATATTGCGCCAGGCGAGGTAAAATGACAACCGCAAGCCCCAGATGGCAACAAGAACAAGCAAAATTATTTTAGCGGGCGTAGTTTCTGTATTTAAAAAGTAATAAGTATTTACCATTACAAAACCTAATCCCCAAAATATATCGACAATACTTACATTTTTAAGTACAATACTAACGATCCATAAAGTGGTCATTAGACTTAAAATTAAAAATAAACCCTGAATATAAAGTGGTAGCATAATTTGGTATTTTATTAAAAAGTTAGATCAATAGAAAATATATATAATTGGTTTGAGATGATTATCAGTTCATTGAAAATCAAAAGTTACGAATTTTATTTTTATTCAAACAACAAAGAAACGGCGATTGTTCCGTTACCGGCATTCATTCCAATTACAGGCGATATATCAACCACCGAAACAGGCTCTTTACCGGTCAATTGAACCATTTTGGCTGTATAAATTTGAGCACCGGCTACATTATGAGCGTGTAAAACTTCGTAGTTCCAGATTGTTTTCCCCGTACTTATTTCTCGGATATGTTTCATCACCTTGTTTATATTGGCTTTTTGACTGAAGGTTTGTCCAAATAAAACAGATTTACCCTCTTCGGTCATCGACACAATGGGATTGATGCCCAGTAGGTTGGCAATAAAACCTTTATTCTTCGAAACCCGGCCACCCTTAATCATGTATTTCAGGTCCTTTACACTTACAAATATTTTCGCATCTTTTTTCCAGGTTTCTACAGCTTCAACAATCTTTTCGAGCGACCAGCCTGCTTCAATGGACTGTGCAACCCGCAAAACGATTAAGCCCAGAGCACCTGAGAGTGTTTTAGAATCAATTGTAATAATTGGTTTATTAAACTCAGTGCTCATTTTTTCAGCTGCTTTTACGCTACTTAAGTAAGTTCCACTAAACTGGCCGGTGAGGTGAACAGAAATGATGGCATCATAATGCGAAGCGAGATGGGAATATAAATTGGTAAAACTTCGTTCATTGATTTGCGAGGTTGTCGGAAATACAACGCTGGTTTCCAACAAATCGTAAAAATTTTCAGGTGTAATCGTTACTTTATCGAGATAATGATTATCGCCAAAATTGATGTTCAGGGGTAGCATATAAATCTGGTGAAAATCAATCAATTCCTGCGATAAATCACATGTTGAATCTGTGACCAGGGCAATATTCCATTTCCGGCGGGTAAGGGCTTCATTTTGACGAATCATATCATCGGCTTTCTGAAAGGTTATGGTCCCAAAATCTTTCAGTTTGAAAAACAGCTCAGCAGGGTCATTGTTATGAACGTGTATCCGGCACAGACTTTCGGAACCTGCTACCACCACCGAATCGCCATTTTTGCTTAAAAATGCCTGCAGATCGGATTTAGAAATATTGATATTCTTCAGAACGGCCTCCGTACAAAACCGGAAAGTTATATTTTCATCAACAAGCTCTTCGGTATGTATAAAAGGGATATTTTCACCAGTAATAGAGATAAATTTCCGTATGTTTTTACTTTTAATAAAATCAATAATTCCCTCGATAAAAACCACAAAACCTTTAGCACCGGCATCTACCAGATTCTTTTGTTGCAGAATTTTCATCCGGGTTTTTGTTTCAATTAATGATACTTTCAGGGTTTCCAACGATGCAATCAAAACTTCCTTAAAATCTTTTATTTCGGATTGCTTGCCGGAAATAAAATCCGACCAGTCTTTAATTACCGTCAACATGGTACCTTCCACCGGATTGGCAACCGCCTCGTACATGTAAGGGATTGATTTTTTGATACTTTCGGCAAATTCAGACAAAGTAATTTTACCTTTATCAGCTGTTTCGGAACTTATACCAAATAAAAACTGGGCAAAAATAATTCCCGAATTACCACGTGCACCGAACAATGCATGTTCAGCAATAAAATTTACCGTTTCTTTATAGGATCTTTGAGGTTTGACAGTGTCCAACACCGAGCGAATGGTGGAAGCCAGATTGGTGCCTGTATCTTTATCGTTTACCGGGAAAACATTGATTTTATTAATTTCGGCCTGGTGTTTTAGTATTCTGATTCCACCGGCCTGAAATGCGTAGAAAAGTAATCGTCCATCAATTTCAAAAATAGGTTTTTTATTCATAAGCAAAAAAATATTCAACAATGTTTTATAACTATCAACCCGGATCATTATTCAAGGACGATTTTTTGTTTCAACACAATAATTAATTAAAGAAGAGTAAATCAAGCATGCAATTGTCAACTTAAACAATCTTTATGTAAAATTGTTTATCCAGAATTTTTATTTTTTTTTAGAGATAAAATTAATTTTAGAATTTCATTCATAATGACATTTTAGATTTTATTAAAAGCACGGACATTATCTATATGTTTTTCAAACATATAAACATAGTTTATCATTTTTGTTTATTTGTTATACCACAATTTATCTTACCGATAATTCCGAGATATCCAGTTATTAAATTTTTGAAGTACGCCTGAAACTAAATTTGTCAATGTGTAGTCATTTACATAATTGCCGGAAATTCGGTATAACGTGACATTATAAATCAAATCTTTTAAATGAGTTGTTCAGCTTATTAAAACCAGCAATTATGACACAACTTCTTTTTCTGTAGATTAAAAGTAATCATGAGTTCATTCGTACCATACGAGCTCCTGCTGATATCACGCACATGATAATCATAACTGTAAGACAAATGTATTGCTTGAGTAATGTCGAAACCCAGGATTACCCCAACCTCACTTTGTGTCCGATAAAATAGTCCAATATCAAACAAGTCAGGATTATCGGATAAGCCGGATCGCTCAGATATTTTAAAGTAACTTGTCAGATTGAACTCCATTTGATAAAAATTTTCGTATTGAATGCCACACACGCCAACTCCAAGGTTAACTAATTTGTCTGAATTTTCTCTATACCTGGCATACAGGAAATTAGTATTTGGCTGCAGTTTATTTTCAGGTGAAAACACGGAGAAAATATTCAGGCTTGAGGCTCCGAATTTGACTGATTTATTCGTAAATTCAATCCCAATATCTGCATTAAAACTATTTTCGGTTTTCAAATGCTCATAGATGTCAGGTTCGTCATCTGTTATTAATCTTACCTTTGATATATCGTAATTCAGACTTTGATAGTTGAGTCCCATACCCAGATGTAATTGCCAATCTCTTTCTAACATAATGGCATAAGCATATGAAAAATCAATGTTGGTAGTAGCAGTATATCCGATTTGATCCTGAACCAGAATCAACCCGAACTGGGTGTGTAAATCATCGATATATGTTGTGCCGGATGCAAAGAAAGTTGAGGGAGCACCGGTGAATCCAAACCATTGTTTTCGTGCAGTCATGCTAAATACGGCCAGATATTTATCGTAAACAGATGCCGGGTTTATATAATGAGCGTTTCCCCAGTAATTATTCAACCGTATATTCGATTGAGCAACCACCAGTAAACACATGAAATTGAATATTATAAGAAAAATTAATTTCTTCATAACAAGAAAATTATTTTATCGAATGACCATAATATATCCTTCTTTGGACTTTGTTTTTAATTCAGACATATAATACAATACATAAAAGTAAGTATCTTTCGTAACGGGTCTGTCTTTGTATTTACCATCCCAGCCTTCTGAACCATCATATAATAGAATACCGTTGCGATTATATATTTTAACATGCCAGTCTTTCATGAAAACATCATTCTTTCCATCCCCATTGGGCGTAATCGTATTGGGGATTACAATAAATGAGAGATCAGTAACAACAACACTGTCACAGCCTGAGGTGGTTTTAATAATATCTGTATAAATACCTTGCTGATCATAAACATTATCATTGATCGTATAGGTTTCACCGGAAAAGAGACGAACGGTCTGCGTCACACTTTTTGCATTATTCACCGTTAAATTCAAGGTAACCTCAATGTCTTCGCCCAAGACATTGGTCATGGTCTTGGTATAAGTTCCTGAAGTGGTATAGGAAGTTGCATTCCAGATATATGGCAAATCGGAAGCACAAATGGAAGCGTTGGTTACTGCACCGGCTGACAGGTTTACTTTTAAAATTAATTTTGCAATACTGTCGCAGCCTACTGCATTAATAAAGCTATGTGGACAGGTATAGGTTCCGGATTCAGTATAGGCCATCTTATTCCAGACATAAGGTAATTCAGAGGAATCAACTTCATCGTTTGTTGTGGAACTGGTTGGTGAAGATACCGTTAATATTAATGTTGCAACACTGTCACAACCCGAAGCACTAATGAAAAATGCGGTATACGTTCCGGTATTATTATAAAAATTATTGTTCCAATAATAAGGTAGAGCTGATGGACAAACGTAATCTATAGTTGTAGAAGTCAATGGTGATTTAACTATTAAATTCAGGGTGGCAATACTATCACAGCCGACGGTATTTGTAAAGTGAACAGCATAAGATCCGGCCTCGGTGTATGATGTTCCATTCCAGACAAAAGGTAATGCCAGCGGACAAACCGTGCGTTCGTTTGTAGAGCTAGTGGTTGTGTTTACCGTCAGATTCAGGGTCGCAATACTGTCGCATCCAGCTATATTGGTCAACGTTACCGATTGACTGCCTGCTACATTAAAAGTGAGTCCGTTCCAACTGTAAGGTAATTCCGAATTACAAATCGTTTGATTGGTTGTCGAACTATTGGGCACATTTACCGTCAAATTCAGTGTGGCGATGCTATCACAACCAGCGGCATTAGTCAGAGTTGCTACCTGACTGCCTGCTGAATTAAAGGTAAGTCCATTCCAAAAGCATGGTAATGCTGAGGAACATATCGTTTGATTGGTTGTTGAACTCGTCGGAGAATTAACTTTCAGGTTCAGGGTGGCAATACTATCACAACCTGCAACATTTGTAAAAGTGACTGACTGGCTGCCGGCTGCATTGAATGTAAGACCGTTCCAAAGATAAGGTAATTCAGGAGAACAAATGGTAAGATTAGTCGCCGAGCTGCTTGGGAAATTCACCGTTAATTCCAGGGTTGCTGTACTGTCGCAACCAGCTGCATTGATAAAATGGTAGTCAAAAATTCCGGCAGTTGTATAGCCTGTTCCATTAAAGGAATATGAATCGCCCTGACAGATAGAAACTTTTGTGATTGAATTGGTTTTTAATTTTACGTTCAGATTCAAAACGGCAGTACTGTCACAACCTTTTGAGTTGACCAAATGAACATTGTAAGTACCGGATGTGCTGTAGGATATTCCATTGAAAAGATAATAGTCACCCTGACAAATGGAGGCATTCGTTGTGGACGTAGTTGGTATTTTCACAGTTAAATTTAAAGATGCAGTACTGTCACAACCAGCTTTATTAATAAAATGATAAGTATAAATACCTGCAGTATTAAAAGCGATACTGTTAAATGTATAACTATATCCCTGACAAATAGAAGCATTAGTCATTGAAGTTGTTGGCAATTTTACTTTCAACATCAAGGTTGCAGTACTGTCACAACCCTGTGAGTTTATAAAATGGAATGCATAAGTTCCGGCAGTGTTGTAGGTTGTTCCGTTGAAAGTATACGTATCGCCCTGACAAATAGCAGCATTCGTGGTTGAAGCTGTAGTAAGTTTTATTGTCAGATTCAAAGTGGCAGTACTGTCACATCCTGCTGCATTGATTAGGTTCGCGTTATATATTCCTGAAATGCTGTAAGTTATTCCGTTGAAAATATAATTATCACCCTGACAAATAGAAGCATTGGTTACAGAAGTTGTTGGTAATTTGATGCTCAGATTCAAAATGGCAGCACTGTCACAGCCTGCTGTATTTATTAAATGCGTGGTATATGTTCCGGCTGTATTGTAGGTTATTCCGTTGAAAATATAATTATCACCCTGACATATTTCAGTACTGGTGGTGGAACTAGTAGGAAGTTTGATCGTTAGATTTAAAGTTGCTATGCTGTCACATCCGACTGCATTAATTAAGTTCGCAGCATAGTTTCCAGCAGCGGTATATATTATTCCGTTAAACAAGTAACTATCACCCTGACAAATGGAAACACTGGTTGTGGAAGTTGTAGGGAATTTCTCGGTTAAGTTCAACGTAGCCACTGAGTCGCAATCCGCTGCATTGGTGAAAGTTTTGGTATAGGTTCCGGCAACCGGATAGTTTGTGGTATTCCAGTTGTATGGGAAATCAGCGGTGCAAATGGCCACATTTGTCGTAGAAACTGTCGCTAACTTTTCAGTTAATACCAAAGTAGCCACGGAGTCGCAACCCGCTGCATTCATGAAAGTTTTTGTATAAGTTCCCGCTGCAGGATAGCTGGTTGCATTCCAAATGTATGGGAACGCAGCCGAACAAATGGCAACATTGGTGGTCGAAACAGTCGGCAACTTTTCGGTTAATACCAAAGTGGCAACACTATCACAACCTACTACATTGGTAAAAGTCTTTGTAAAGGTTCCGGCTGCAGGATAGCTGGTCGCATTCCAAATGTATGGGAACGCAGCCGAACAAATGGCGACATTGGTGGTCGAAACAGTCGGCAACTTTTCGGTTAATACCAAAGTGGCAACACTATCACAACCTACTACATTGGTAAAAATCATTGTAAAGGTTCCGGCTGCAGGATAGATGGTCGCATTCCAGAGATAAGGGAAGTCGGCTGAACAAATAGCGACACTTGTTGTCGAAGCAGTCGTTAATTTTTCTGTTAAGACCAACGTAGCCAGACTGTCGCAACCAACTGCATTGCTGAATGTTTTAGAATAGGTTCCTACTGCAGGATAACTGGTCGTATTCCAGATATATGGGAAGTCGGCAGTGCAAATGGCGACATTGGTTGTGGAACTGCTTGTTAAATTAACAATCAGATTCAGGGTAACAAGACTGTCACACAAAGTAACAATTTTACTACCCGCCGTATTAAAGGTGAGCCCGTTCCATACAAAAGGTAATTCCGAGGAGCAAACCGTTTGACTGATTGTCGGACTTGCCAATGGATTGACTGTTAGATTCAGTGTCGCAACGCTGTCACAACCGACAGCATTGGTAAATATTTTTGACTGAATGCCGGCCGCATTAAATGTAAGGCCATTCCAAAGATAAGGTAAATCTGTTGAGCAAATCGTTAAATTGGTTGTCGAACTGCTTATTGAATTCACCGTCAGGTTTAGGGTAGCAATACTGTCACAACCCAGGGAATTGACCAATATTTTTGACTTACTACCGGCTGCATTGAAAGTAAGTCCGTTCCACATATAAGGTAATCCTGAGGAACAAATCGTTAAATTTGTCGTCGAACTACTTGTTGTATTTACCGTCAGGTTCAGGGTGGCAATACTGTCACAACCCAAGGCATTGACCAATGTTTTTGATTGATTCCCTGCTGCATTAAAAGTAAGACCGTTCCAGACAAAAGGTAATTGTGAGGAACAAACCGTTATGTTGGTAGTGGAAACAGTCGGAAGTTTTTCGGTTAAAACCAATGTCGCCACGGAGTCGCAACCAGCTGCATTGGTAAATGTTTTGGTAAAGGTTCCCGCTACAGGATAACTGGTCATGTTCCAGAGATAAGGGAAGTCGGCGGTGCAAATGGCTATGTTTGTTGTCGAAACAGTAGGTAATTTTTCTGTTAAGATCAATGTAGCCACACTATCACAACCCACCGAATTAGTGAAAGTCTTAGTAAAGGTTCCGGCTGCAGGATAGCTGATCGTATTCCAGAGGTAAGGGAAGTCGGCGGTGCAAATGGCCACATTGGTAGTAGATACTGTCGGAAGCTTTTCAGATAAGACTAAAGTAGCCACTGAGTCGCAACCCACCGCATTGGTAAAAGTCTTGGTATAGGATCCGGCTGCTGGATAACTGGTCATATTCCATGTGTATGGAAAGTCAGCGGTGCAAATGGAGATATTGGTGGTAGAAGCAGTCGGAAGTTTTTCTGTTAAAACTAACGTAGCCACGGAGTCACAACCAACTGCATTAGTAAAAGTTTTGGAATAGGTGCCCGCTACAGGATAGCTCGTGGTATTCCAGGTGTATGGGAAGTCTACAGAACATATTGTTAGATTAGTTGTAGAACTACTTATAGAATTTACAATCAAATTCAGGGTGACAATACTGTCGCACAAAGTAAGCAACTGACTTCCTGCAGAATTAAAGGTGAGACCATTCCAAATAAAAGGTATTTCCGAGGAGCAAATTGTTTGACTCAAAGTAGGGCTTTCAAGAAGATATACCGTCAAGTTCAGTGTAGCAATGCTATCACAACCAACTGCATTCGTAAATATTTTTGATTGTATGTCTGCTGCATTGAAAGTAAGTCCGTTCCATGTATAAGGTAAATCTGTTGAACAAATCGTTAAGTTTGTTGTCGAACTGCTTGTTGCATGCACAGTCAGGTTCAGGGTAGCAATACTGTCACAACCAAGGGCATTGGTCAATGTTTTTGACTGACTGCCGGCTACATTTAAGGTTAGCCCGTTCCATACATAAGGTAATTGTGTGGAACAAACCGTTATGTTGGTGGTTGAACTGGTAGGAAGTTTTTCGGTTAAGTTTAATGTAGCTATACTATCACAACCAACGGCATTGGTGAATGTTTTGGTATATGTTCCGGCTCCCGGATAACTCGTAGTATTCCAGAGATACGGGAAGTCGGCGGTGCAAATAGAAACATTGGTGGTAGAAACTGTCGGTAGTTTTTCGGTTAAGTTCAACGTAGCCACGGAGTCGCAACCGGCTGCATTCGTGAATGTTTTGGTAAAGGTTCCGGCAGCAGGATAACTGGTTGTATTCCAGAGATAAGGGAAGTCGACGGTACAAATGGCAACATTTGTAGTCGAAACTGTCGGAAGCTTTTCGGTTAAGTTTAACGTAGCCACTGAGTCGCAACCGGCTACATTCGTGAAAGTTTTTGTATAAGTTCCGGCTGCAGGATAACTGGTAGCATTCCATGTGTATGGGAAGTCAGCAGTACAAATAGCAACATTGGTTGTTGATACTGTCGGTATTTTTTCGGTTAAGTTTAATGTTGCTAAACTATCACAACCAACGGCATTGGTGAATGTTTTGGTAAAGGTTCCGGCTGCAGGATAACTGGTCGTATTCCAGAGGTACGGGAAGTCGGCGGTGCAAATGGCAACATTCGTTGTCGAAACTGTCGGAAGCTTTTCTGTTAAAACCAAGGTTGCCACGGAGTCGCAACCGGCTGCATTCGTGAATGTTTTGGTAAAGGTTCCGGCAGCAGGATAACTGGTTGTATTCCAGAGATAAGGGAAGTCGGCGGTACAAATGGCAACATTTGTAGTCGAAACTGTCGGAAGCTTTTCGGTTAAGTTTAACGTAGCCACTGAGTCGCAACCGGCTACATTCGTGAAAGTTTTTGTATAAGTTCCGGCTGCAGGATAACTGGTAGCATACCAGATGTACGGGAAGTCGGCGGTGCAAATGGCGATATTGGTGGTGGAAACTGTTGGTAATTTTTCAGTTAAGTTTAAAGTAGCCACGGAATCACAACCGGCCGCATTGGTAAATGTTTTGGTAAAGGTTCCGGCTGCAGGGTAGCTGGTCGTGTTCCATGTGTATGGGAAGTCGGCAGAGCAAATAGCCACATTGGTTGTTGAAACTGTCGGCAGCTTTTCTGTTAAGTTCAACGTGGCGACGGAATCACAACCGGCTGCATTCGTAAATGTTTTGGTAAAGGTTCCGGCTGCAGGATAACTGGTAGCATTCCATGTGTATGGAAAGTCAGCTGTACAAATAGCAACATTCGTTGTCGAAACAGTCGGAAGTTTTTCGGTTAAATTCAATGTAGCCACGGAGTCACAGCCAGCCGCATTAGTGAAAGTTTTGGTAAAGGTTCCGGCTGCAGGGTAACTGGTAGCATTCCATGTGTATGGGAAGTCAGCAGAGCAAATGGCCACATTGGTTGTTGAAACTGTTGGTAATTTTTCAGTTAAGTTTAATGTAGCTATACTATCACAACCAGCTGCATTCGTGAATGTTTTGGAAAATGTTCCGGCAGCAGGATAACTGCTTGCATTCCATGTGTACGGGAAGTCAGCAGTACAAATAGCAACATTGGTAGTTGAAGCTGTCGGTAGTTTTTCGGTTAAGTTCAACGTAGCCACGGAATCGCAACCGGTTGCATTCGTAAAGGTTTTGGTAAAGGTTCCCGAAACTGGGTAGCTGCTTGCATTCCAAGTATATGGGAAATCAGCTAAACAAATGGTTACGTTGGTTGTAGAACTACTTGTCAAATTAACGATCAGATTCAGGGTAACCAGACTGTCGCACAAAGTAACCAGCTTACCTCCTGCCGCATTAAAAGTTAGCCCGTTCCACACATAAGGTAATTGCGAAGAACAAACCGTTTGATCGATTGTCTTACTGATCAGCGGATTTACCGTCAGATTCAGTGTCGCAATGCTGTCACAACCAATTGCATTGGTAAATGTTTTTGACTGAATTCCTGCCGAATTGAAAGTAAGTCCATTCCACACATATGGTAATGCTGTTGAGCAAATCGTTAAATTGGTTGTCGAACTGCTTGTTGCATTCACCGTCAGGTTCAGGGTGGCAATACTGTCACAACCCAGGGCATTGATCAATGAAGCCGATTGACTGCCTGTTGCATTAAAAGTTAGTCCATTCCAAACAAAAGGCAATACATCTGAACAAATTGTTAAGTTCAATGTAGAACTGCTTGTTGCATTTACCGTCAGGTTCAGGGTAGCAGTACTGTCACAACCTGCGGAATTGATTAATACTTTCGCCTGACTGCCGGCCGCATTAAAGGTGAGCCCGTTCCATACATAAGGTAATGCAGAGGAACAAATCGTTATATTGGTGGTCGAAGCAGTCGGAAGTTTTTCGGTTAAGTTCAACGTAGCCACGGAGTCGCAACCGGCTGCATTCGTGAATGTTTTGGTATAGGTTCCTGTTGAAGGATAGCTGGTAGCATTCCATGTGTATGGAAAATCAGCAGTACAAATGGCAACATTGGTAGTTGAAATAGTCGGAAGTTTTTCAGTTAAGTTCAACGTAGCCACGGAGTCGCAACCGGCTGCATTGGTGAAAGTTTTTGTATAAGTTCCTGCTACAGGATAACTGGTCGTATTCCAGAGATAAGGGAAGTCGGCTGAACAAATGGCGACATTGGTGGTCGAAACAGTTGGAAGCTTTTCTGCTAAAACCAACGTAGCAACTGAGTCACAACCAACTGCATTGGTAAAAGTTTTGGTATATGTTCCGGCTCCCGGATAACTCGTAGTATTCCAGAGATAAGGGAAGTCGGCTGAACAAATGACGATATTGGTGGTCGAAACAGTTGGAAGCTTTTCTGCTAAAACCAACGTAGCAACTGAGTCACAACCAACTGCATTGGTAAAAGTTTTGGTATAAGTTCCCGCTGCAGGATAACTGGTCGTATTCCACAAATAAGGAAAGTCAGCAGTACAAATGGCGACATTGGTTGTTGAAACAGTCGGTAGTTTTTCGGTTAAGTTCAACGTAGCCACGGAATCGCAACCGGCAACATTCGTGAATATTTTGGTAAAGGTTCCGACTGCCGGGTAACTGGTCGTATTCCATAGGTACGGGAAGTCGGCGGTGCAAATAGCCACATTCGTTGTCGAAGCTGTCGGAAGTTTTTCTGTTAAGTTCAACGTAGCCACGGAATCGCAACCGGCTGCATTCGTGAAAGTCTTGGTAAAGGTTCCTGCTGCAGGATAACTCGTCGTATTCCATGTGTATGGGAAGTCGGCAGAGCAAATATCCACATTGGTAGTCGAAACTGTAGAAAGTTTTTCGGTTAAGTTCAACGTAGCCACGGAGTCGCAACCCGCTGCATTCGTGAATGTTTTGGTAAAGGTTCCCGCTGCAGGATAATTGGTAGTATTCCAGAGGTATGGAAAGTCAGCAGTACAAATAGCTACATCCGTTGTGGAAGCCGTTGGTAATTTTTCTGTTAAGTTCAACGTAGCCACGGAGTCGCAGCCGGCTGCATTGGTAAAGGTTTTGGTATAGGTTCCGGCAGCAGGATAACTGGTCGTATTCCAGAGGTAAGGGAAGTCGGCGGTGCAAATGGCAACATTCGTTGTTGAAACTGTTGGTAATTTTTCGGTTAAGTTTAACGTAGCCACGGAGTCGCAACCAACTGCATTGGTAAAGGTTTTTGTAAAGGTTCCTGCTGCAGGATAACTCGTCGTATTCCATGTGTATGGGAAGTCGGCAGAGCAAATATCCACATTGGTAGTCGAAACTGTAGGAAGTTTTTCGGTTAAGTTCAACGTAGCCACGGAGTCGCAACCCGCTGCGTTGGCAAAAGTTTTGGTATAAGTTCCCGCTGCAGGATAACTGGTCGCATTCCAGAGGTATGGGAAGTCTGCGGTGCAAATGGCAACATTGGTGGTAGAAACTGTAGGAAGCTTTTCTGTTAAAACCAAGGTTGCCACAGAGTCGCAACCTGCTGCATTTATAAATGTTTTGGTATAAGTTCCGGCTGCAGGATAACTGGTCGTATTCCAGAGATATGGTAAATCAGCAGTACAAATAGCCACATTCGTTGTTGAAGCAGTCGGAAGTTTTTCGGTTAAATTCAACGTCGCCAGGGAGTCGCAACCAGCAACATTTGTAAAGGTTTTGGTAAAGGTTCCCGCTGCTGGATAGCTGGTAGCATTCCATGTGTACGGAAAGTCAGCGGTGCAAATGGCAACATTAGTGGTGGAAACTGTCGGAAGTTTTTCGGTTAAGTTCAACGTAGCTACTGAGTCGCAGCCGGCTGCATTCATAAATGTTTTGGTAAAAGTTCCGACTGCAGGATAGCTGGTAGCATTCCATGTGTATGGAAAATCAGCAGAGCAAATAGCAACATTCGTAGTCGAAGCTGTCGGTAGTTTTTCGGTTAAGTTCAACGTCGCCACTGAGTCACAACCGGCTGCATTCATAAATGTTTTGGTAAAAGTTCCGGCTGCAGGATAACTGGTCGTGTTCCAGAGATAAGGGAAGTCGGCAGTGCAAATGGCGATATTGGTGGTAGAAACAGTTGCTAACTTTTCGGTTAAGTTTAACGTAGCCACGGAATCGCATCCGGCTGCATTCGTGAATGTTTTGGTATAAGTTCCGGCTGCAGGGTAACTGGTCGTATTCCAGAAGTAAGGGTAGTCAGCGGTGCAAATAGCCACATTGGTTGTTGAAACTGTCGGAAGCTTTTCTGTTAAAACCAACGTCGCCACGGAGTCGCAACCGGCTGCATTCATAAAAGTTTTGGTATAAGTTCCCGCTGCAGGGTAACTGGTTGCATTCCAGAGATACGGGAAGTCAGCGGTACAAATAGCCACATCCGTTGTCGAAACAGTCGGAAATTTTTCAGTTAAGACCAACGTAGCCACTGAGTCGCAACCAGCCGCGTTGGTAAAGGTTTTGGTAAAGGTTCCGGCTACAGGATAGCTGGTCGTATTCCATGTGTATGGGAAGTCGGCTGAACAAATTGTTATATTGGTGGTCGAACTGCTTGTCGAATTAACGATCAGATTCAGGGTAACAAGACTGTCGCACAAAGTAACCAGCTGACTTCCTGCAGAATTAAAGGTGAGTCCGTTCCATACAAAAGGTAATTCCGAGGAGCAAACTGTTTGACTGATTGTAGGGCTTTCAAGAGGATTCACCGTTAGATTCATTGTCGCAACGCTGTCACAACCCAAGGTATTGGTAAAGGTTTTTGACTGAATACCTGCCGAATTGAAAGTAAGTCCATTCCACACATATGGTAATGCTGTTGAACAAATCGTTAAATTGGTTGTCGAACTGCTTGTCGCATTCACCGTCAGGTTCAGGGTGGCGATACTGTCACAACCCAGGGCATTGACCAATGTTTTTGACTGACTGCCGGCTACATTGAAGGTAAGCCCGTTCCACACATAAGGTAATGCATCTGAACAAATTGTTTGGTTTGTTATCGAACTGCTTGTAGCATTCACTGTCAGGTTCAGGGTTGCAGTACTGTCACAACCTGCGGAATTGATTAACACTTTCGACTGACTGCCGGCTGCATTGAAGGTTAGCCCGTTCCATACATAAGGTAATTGTGTGGAACAAACCGTTATGTTTGTGGTCGAAGCTGTCGGGATTTTTTCGGTTAAGTTCAACGTAGCCACGGAGTCGCAGCCGGCTGCGTTTATGAATGTTTTGGTAAAGGTTCCTGCTGCAGGGTAACTGGTAGCATTCCATGTGTATGGGAAGTCGGCGGTGCAAATGGCAACATTGGTGGTGGAAACTGTCGGAAGTTTTTCGGTTAAGTTTAACGTAGCCACGGAGTCGCAACCGGCTGCATTCGTGAAAGTTTTGGTATAGGTTCCGGCTGCAGGATAGCTGGTTGCATTCCATGTGTATGGAAAATCAGCAGTACAAATAGCGATATTCGTTGTTGAAACAGTAGGTAGTTTTTCGGTTAAATTCAACGTAGCCACGGAGTCGCAACCGGTTGCATTCGTGAATGTTTTGGTATAAGTTCCGGCTGCCGGGTAACTGGTGGTGTTCCAGAGGTATGGGAAATCAGCAGTACAAATAGCAACATCCGTTGTCGAAGCTGTCGGGATTTTTTCGGTTAAGTTTAACGTAGCCACGGAGTCGCAACCCGCAGCGTTCACGAATGATTTGGTATAAGTTCCGGCTGCCGGGTAACTCGTCGTGTTCCAGAGATATGGAAATTCAGCAGTACAAATAGCCACATCCGTTGTCGAAACCGTCGGAAGTTTTTCGGTTAAGTTCAACGTAGCCATTGAGTCGCAACCGGCTGCATTCGTGAAAGTTTTGGTATAGGTTCCGGCTGCAGGGTAACTGGTAGCATTCCATGTGTATGGGAAGTCAGCAGTACAAATAGCAACATTCGTAGTCGAAGCTGTCGGTA
>Ga0209512_1001780_pt1 | contig 25054 bp, 31 predicted proteins | sample frozenSSSSmetaG_FD_184142 | JGI IMG/M metagenome (GOLD analysis project Ga0209512, IMG submission 184142) | Glacier valley bacterial and archeal communities from Borup Fiord, Nunavut, Canada, to study Microbial Dark Matter (Phase II) -... | ecosystem: Environmental > Aquatic > Freshwater > Ice >...
AGGCTCTCTATATGAGAGATGCCCATTCCGTAGTTTAGATAGATTTATTCTACATGCTTTATCACATTTTGCTTCCGTGCACACAGTCCACCAATACTGTGTTCAACAGGATATCCATGCTCATTTCGTGGCCACGACGGCGCCGGCGAATGGGGAGAAGACGGGGGGGCGCGGAGCCGACGCAGTCGGGAACGCCGAGGAGGGAGGAAGGCGTGTTGACGGGGGAGGCGCCATCGGGTGAGCAGGGGCAGGTCGTAGGAGTCACAGGGGTGGAGACCGGCGATCTGAAAAGAAAGAGGGAGAGCATTGCATTTGTTGGACACAATACTCAAGATTGTGGGCAGCGGGAAAGTACTTTTTGGAATGCATGATTCAATTGAAACTATCAAGGCTATGGATCTCTATTTGTATCCAATATTCCCTTTGCATGAGGGTTTTCACCCTCATGCATACCCTCATGCATCCCTCATGCATTGAGCCTTTTTGTTTCTCGTGAAGATTCTCTCAATGTTCTACAAACAGGGAGAATCACCTGATGCAAACGCAGCTATTGGAAGTGAATACCTGCAACCGCATTGCTTGGTGTGCTGAGACACGGGATCGAATATCGATGGTAGAAGAAGCAGGACTTTTGGATATTGTGGGATGGCAGGACGTTGCTGTCAAAAGTAGAGCAGCACAGTAGAATAGATGAATGTGAAAGTGATTGATTAACTATCTATGATATGGACCATCCTTCTCTTGATATAGGTGGCCGTGACAAAGGCTCAAAGAGCCGATGGAACTATGCATGGAATCATCCATGCATGACGTGAAGATTCTCCAAAGTGAGAATCCCCGGGTGCCTACAGACAGGCACCAAACCTCTCTATCCAACAGTTGCATCGCACGGCATGGCGCAGCAACGTGGATCTCGGCGAGTTTTTGAGATCGAGGAAGGCGAGAGGGACGGGCGGAGGAGTATAGCATCATTACCCACTTACTGTTGAACTCCGGGCATTTGCGCCCAGAGTTTACCCCTATTCAGGGGCCCGGATCACATGACCCGGGCTGGAACGGCGAGGACGAAGACTCTGATTAGAGTCTTCACCACGCCAAGACCAGTAGTTCGCTCTATTCAAGGGGCACTATATATATATTTACATAGACTAGATAGATTTACAATATATGCTTTTATCAATTGATCCTTCCGTGCCACCATCCTATTTAGTATAGTGTTCAACACTTACTAATAACTGCATCATCACGGCAGGGTCTGGCAGGTGATTTAGACGATGCTCAAAACTAGGCGGAGATTATTGCAAAAGATAAGAGTAGCATTATTACCACTTCAGCAACGCGAATATTCGGAGAAAAAAACGATATAGCATCAAAGAATGTTTTACTGAAATCTCCAGTGTTTTGGTTTTGCAACGGCATGTATCCTGAAATCTTCGACACACTTAATGGCAGCTACAGTCACTAAGCTTCTCATACCGTTACATTCTACTCCCGAGTGTTTCCCTGCAACACTTTGTTAGTGGGGGGTTATCCGAAATGTCGGATGATTCAACTTTTGCCCATCTTTGCCCACCGAAACGTAGCAGTGGGAGCGGATTTGGGTGAGAAAAGTAAAGGCCGCCACCGAGTGATCATGCAGATCTTAAAAGGAGTGAGTGGTATGGTGGAGAGGTATACCTTGCTCATATATGACACCTCACCTACGTTTCAATTCTCCCCGTCGTTCGTATTCCAATATTAGTCCGGGGCGGGAAGCGATAAGTTTTCGGTGGTGATTATATACCGATTTGGAGTAGCTATTGTAGCTCCGTTACCGACCTGTAATGGCCCCTGATGCTCCACTTCTCTAGTAGACGCCCGCTGCTTAAATTGCTTGGTATGTATTGTACCCGAGTACAGTTTGTGGAAGGCAACGATTACGGTAGAAAAGGATATCAAGTCTCGAGTGGACTGCGCGATCACGATTATTTACGCATAGACGAGCACGGGGAGATCATCGCCGCCTATCCGTTCTCGATTAGACCAACTGGCCATCGCGTAGAGCTGCATAGCATTCGGAAATCCCACCCATTGTTCACAGTGCTGCACCATCAGAATACAACAGGAACAAAGCGATGTTCCATGATTCCCCTGATAGGGACACCAATAAAGCTATTGGCCTATTATGAAGAATAGAATAAACTGCCTCGTGCGTTGGGAACTGCGAAATACAAATTAAATGTGATAGTTAGAGAACACGTACATGTGAAAATTGCCCACAGGGATATACACGTGCTCAAATGCCCAAAGGGCATTCGGCGTGATAGTATGGAGATATAACAGACACAACCCACAACACGGCGTTGCTGTTGGCATCTGGTGTTCTGACACTAGATATTCGGGTCGTATTGGGCTCAACTTAGGGCTCGATAGCCTAGCAATTAGGGATATAGGCACGTCGTACGGGTCTCAGTTACTGATATAATAGTCGATTGAATCACTAAATAGGTGGCCACGTACGTTGCTCACGTACTCGTACTGGTGGATGCCCCCTGAGCTCGAGCTGGAGCCTGACTAATCAGGCCTAACAGCGCCAGCGCACCAGAATACAACAGTTGCTTAGCCAAGCGAACAGCACGTGCGCCCAATAAGCAACAACACAAGTCGACGACATCTCTACCAGGCTTTGCAGTGAGTGAAAAGCTTGTAACCTTGCAGAATCATGGTGTTCAATTCGACCAATGTCCAACACAGCATTGATCGGCCTATCTGCCCTGCACCTGCAGAACTGGACCCCTGTAAGACGGATCGTGGGTTCTCTGTCTCATATATGGTATATGGGCGACGCGTCCTGCGAGCCCGACGCGCGAGGCTGAAGGATGGCTATGCCGCCGTCATAATAGCGATCTTTTATCTTTCTATATTTCATAGATACCATCTCCTGCATTCTGAGAGTGTAATCGAATCCGGTTGCTACCCACCAGTCCTCGCTCGCATTTTGGTTATCTGGATCAACGATCGCCAAGATGTTGAAGCCTGGACCCGCACTCCGCAACTTCTTTCAGTGGGAGAGTCAATCATGCGTTGAAGTGGTGGCCGATCTGGCGACGGATGAGAAGGCATACTTCCTGCCGCTAGAGAGTGTCAAATCCTACTTCACGGCCGATGACAAGCTGGACAATATCCTCTCTGAGGTCTTCGAGTCCGAGTATCCCCCTATTGACTCGGAGCTTGTGCTGCGCGACCACACTGCCATATTTTGTATTCTCCTGCGCATCGGACGAGGGAGCTATATCGAGCATTTCGCCCGCTATGAAGAGCTTTCTGATCGACGCCTGCCCTTCGACTTAAGCAACCCTCCGGCAGGGTTCCCTGATGATGAGCCAAACTTTCTGCAGCGATTCTGCGAGGAGCAATGGATGTACTGCGTTCCAATATTTGACGAGTACATGCTGCACAAGCACTTCGGGCGTCAGCGGCTCCTTCCAATCACGTCTAAAGTGCCGTATGGAACCGAGGGTTCTGCCCACAAATTTGTGATAAAGCTATATGGGCCATACAACAGACTTCTCCCAGCTGGACAAAGACAACACAGTGTAGGATTCTCTTCTTATGCTACTCATCTTCCTCGCTAATCAGATAAGAAAACGAGTCCCACCGCTAACACCTTTGTTCTTAAAACATACCCTACGAAGGAAGGCGAAGGCCCATACTCACAGGAAACAAATGGCTTTCAAAGCGTGAGGCACGCGGATAATATTATAAAGTTTTATGGTAGCTACATCCATCGAGATGAATTCAATGTGCTTTTTGAATTCGCAGACAAGGGCTCTCTTAAGGAATATTTCCAAAGGGAGTCGCCTCCGAGCCAAAGTGCGGATATCATTGAGTTCTGGGAAGGTCTCTTTCAATTGATCAAGGGATTGAAAACCATACATTCTGTTCAGGAGTATGCTGCCATAAGCTACAGTCGTTATCATACTAACGAATGTAGGGGGCATTATGATGTCAAACCCGAAAACGTGCTTGTTCTCAGCAATGGGGAAGTATTGCCATCAGGCTGGCAATTTAAATTTGCTGATTTCGGTCTAAACAATTCCAGAGGCAGAGTTTCTAAACACGACAGAGACGCGAATGAAATGCAGGATGCTCCGGCTTATGGTGAGAAGTTCAGTGCTTCACCACGTATATCATCTAACCGCGATAGGCGCCCCTGAATGCTACATGCCATATAATCCTAATAAACCAACGGGGAGAGATTCTCCTATGATTTCATGGGAATCAGACATATGGTCACTTGGCTGTATTTACAGCGAAGCCGCCGTCTGGATCGAAGAAGGATACAACGGACTTGTTGACTATCGAAAGAAGCGCATGGCGGAAACGGACAGGACTTCATTCAAAGGCGGTGACTGTTTCCATGACGGCGTACGAGTGCTGAAATCTGTTCTTGATGCCCACAGAGATGTTGAAGACAGCCTCAGACGTTCCAACTATATCACTAGTGACATCCTACATTCAATGATGGGCGAGATGATGTGGGTCGAAGACCGACCTAATGCCAAAACATTGTGGCGCAAGGCTGAAACGGTTCTGTCAAAGGCACGTCAAAGACTTTCCGCAAAGTCTGAATATGAATTTCCCAGACGGGGCAGCAGAGGCCGATCTTTACGTCCCCTCCGCGTTCAGCCGCCTACAGTGCCTCTTCAACCTCTTCCACCACTTTCATCAGGCCTGTCACCTAGATTGTCCTCTATTACAGAGCAAGCTCCGCCCAATGCGGAGAAGTGGCGATCACAGGCCAGGGGATCACAAATTCGTGGACCTGGCAGTGACTTGCCTAGTCTAATCTTCTCTGACCTACAAACAATCAGCACTAAAAGTGTATCGGATTTGGACAGGGATCTCACTGGCTCTGTAGCCAGTTGGCAAATGGGAGACAATAACTCTATATCCTCACCTATCACACCATTTACTTCTCCGCATGCAAGCGTGCAATACGATTTCCAGGGGCACAATTCGATTGAAGGGCGACTCCATACTTTACGAAGCAAGGGATCATATGAATCCAGGAGTAGCAACGACGAGTGGCCGGACAAGACATCCGTAGCCCCTACACTATCAGAGCACCCTCCGGCATATGCACAAAGCACGGCTGTTTCAACAAATGGAAGTGCATGGAATGGTGGCTCTGTTGCTGGCGATCCAAATATTGCCGATGAGACAAGAAGGGTTGGTCGATCCGCGAGTAGAGCGAGCATAGCGAGCAACCAAGATTCGTCAAACTTCTTCCTTCGCGAAGCACTGGTTATGGATCCCCCTTCAGAAGAAGCCCAGATTCTCGAATCACGACAACGTCCGGTTTCGTTAAGATTCCGTAAAGATTCATCGGCTGCCTCTAACCCTGGTCCCTTAGAGAGGACCATGACTAAACATCACGACGCCGTTCCTGACGGAGTAACGCCCCTGCCAATCCATACCCAATCCATGGATTACCTATCTGTGGACACATGTCTGGAATGGAAGAAGGCGCATAAGAAAGTTAAGAATCATGCACAAGTGCCACCGTTACCTGCCGCATATCTGTTAAAAGCACTGAATGGCCGAGATCACGTATGTTGCCGCCCACATACCTTCTTTTGTATCACAAGGGCTAATCATATTATGCTCTAGGCCTTCATTGTCGACGACAGTGCTTCCATGGGCCCTATCTGGCGAGACATGAAACGCGTCTTCGAAGCGCTTACCTATGTGGTAAAAGGTATGAGCCCAGACGGCTGCGAACTCTTCTTCACCGTGAACTACGATACATATCGAAGGAAAGATAGTTCCGAGCTCTGTAAGCTTTTAGGCACCAACGAGACTATTGGAAATGTTCGTGTTCCCTCCGGAGAGACTAACATTGCGTACCGTCTCAAGCTTCAACTGGTGGCTTACTGCCTCAAATTGCATGCCGCTAAATATACCCCGCTACCACCGAAAGGAAAAAAAGACAAAATACGTCGTGATATCAGACCAACGAGCTTTTACATCCTGACGAACGGCGAGTGGGGCCAAGGGCCGGACCCAAAAATTGCGATTCAGACTGCGGCAGATTTCCTTACTGCAGAGAAATACACCAATGGTCAAATTTCGATCCAGTTTATCAGTTTCGCATCGACTGCAGCCGCTATGCAAAAGATAAATGATGTATCGAAGCACGATTACGGCTTGTAAGTAGCCAGCTTCCCTGTGTCCTGGGTTTAATGCTATGCTAACATTTCGTCTTCCAGGGACATCGTTGGCAGTTCGTCCTCGAAGGAGAATATACTGAAAATGCTCCTCGGTCCACTTGAATCGCTCTACGCGCAAGGTAGGGGTAGTGGTGGAAGTGATAGGTCAGATGTGGCAAGTAGTCGGAGAACGATCATTTCTGTGGCGGCATCTGGTTGAGCCATAATCGTTGGTATTCCACAAACCACCACTATGACTTTACAGTATAAATGGCATCTTCCGAAGTGTTTCAACTTGCTTGGACCAACCATCACTGAGTATTACTATCAATGAAAATGAAAATCTACAACCCTTAATTAATTAAATCTGGATCAATAACATCCCATCTTCATGGTCTTCATGGTCTTTATCGTATTCATACTTATAGTCCTCAGAATCCCAGGACGAATTGTCCTCATCTGAAGGATCTGCACTCCCAGGATTCTCCCAGTCCTCAGGAGCAACCCATAGATCCCTCGTCAGTACGTCTGGTTTGTCTAGATTGGCGCATGCGAGTTGTGATCCTAATTCGTCAGAGTGCGATAAGTTAAACCAACCTAACGGCGGTCAGTGCAAAGGGGACTGTTGTAACGTCCGTGGACTACTTCCAAGGTGGAGGCGGTCTTGAGAGGTTGGGTTTGGTTGTTGAGGCAGGAGGTTAAGAACAATAGCAGAAGAAGAATACTATCTTAAGTAGGATTGGAATTAGAATTGGATGGTGGAGACGGAAATCACAGAATTCAGTTTTTATTGTTAGGAATGATGAGATATTTGTGGAAGAAGGAAGAAATCACTTTACAAGGGAGAAATACAAAGAGATATCGACAACTAAGTCGTTAAGTCAATTTGTATCGCCAAGATGGTCATGAGAGCCATAATTCAGTTGAATTCAACACTATTGCAAAGAAAACAGCATTGTTACGCTCTGCATGCCAGCGCACTCGTCCCATATCCTTCAGCCACTCGATGTAGGCTGTTTTGCGCCCTTAAAGCAGGCATATGCTCGACAGGTTGAGGGGCTGATCCGCTTGCAAATCAACCATGTTACGAAGCTCGAGTTTTTCCCTGCCTTTAAACAGGCCTATCAGGAGGCAATTACTAATGAAAATATCATTAGTAGTTTTCGAGGTGTAGGACTAGTTCCATTTAATCCAGAAGCTGTGCTTTCAAAGCTTGATATTAAGTTGAGGAGGCCAATACCCCCTACTCCAGCAACGCCAATTAATAATGCTCTTGATCAGCTTCTTAATGTGCGCAAACAATGATACATTCAGCTGCTTTACTCAAGTCTGAGGTACAAGCACTCCGGAAGGCAAACGAGGATGCAAATCGACGTCAACGACGAAAAAAGAAGCTAGCCCAGAGAGGAGGGACCCTTACAATGCAGGAGGGCGAGGAACTGTCCTGAGGTTGACTGCTGTTCTATGTCAGGCTGTTTGGGCCTGGATATGTTGGCATTCTGTACAGTGTAGTCTGAGAATCGCGAAGAGTCTTGGTTCAGAAGCGTTGGCTGAAGAGGCAACGGGAAGGAAGGTATAGTGCGCAGTGGTTGGCGCACTGTTGAGAGACCAACTTCGGAAGAGGATGCCAGATGTGGGATCAACTTGAAATGAGGATCGTCGTGTAAGATTATCAGACGCAGAACTCAATCTCCTTCTCCTGTTGCGTTGACTGATGCCTACTGGCTCGGAATTTGCTGGTTGAGGGTTCGGTGATCGTGAGACCGCTGGAAGGGTAACATTTGCTGGCTGTTCTAAAGTGTCGGAGTTGGATAGAACATCTCAAAGAACATATCCTTCAAGACTTTCAACAAAGATGGCTAAGAAGACGACAAAGCGAGAATGCATCTAGAAGGAAAAGCCAAAGTGACTTTGATCAAAAAGATCTATGAGCATGGGGAACTATCCGGCGCAGATGTGGCTTGATCATCTATAAGAATAGGCGATATTCCACCTATAGATCTGTTGACAAGCCCAGTTTTCCACCATCCATGAAAGAAATTGTAGGTTCACTCCGATGTTGAACTGAGAAAGTAAATGATTGAATTGCTTGCTTAGGAAACTACAAAACTACGGAATATAGGCTTGTTATATAGAACGTAGAATGGGCTTGCACTGCCACACAGCGGCTGCCGAACATCTGTAGCACTGCCACCGCCATCGACGGCTTACTTGAACAATATTCAGCTCAGTGGGCATAGTTGACTGAAACCATAATATTCAGCTCAACATCCGAGACGTTGGTGGAATTGTACTCTAATGGGACGGAGTATGACGGATCGTGAGAATTTCATGTTGGGAAAAAATGTCGGTAACAAAGCCTGAACATCGCACAGAGCTCCATTTAGACCTACAGGTGATCAGTTGGATTGTAATTGTGGTGATTAATAGTTTCCAGGCAACAAATTGAAATGAAAAAGGTCTCGGAGTACGATCCTATTGTTTGCCTCGGAAGTGACGAAAATCGCGGTGGGGGAGTCTTTCGCTGGATATTTCAAGAGCGTTTCACACCGTGAACCATATACGTCTCCTGGATAACTTGAGGAAGAAGCAAGTATCATTGTGGTTCGTACAAATGGTGCGATCATTATAGTGGGCATGAGTTTATAGATGAACTTGTTGATGGCTTGAATGAACTCCTCATGCAACGTCGTGACCGGAAGCTCCTTCTCCGATGACTTGCACACGTTGGCTGCGATGTCAACACAATGTATCCCTTTGGGGTAGCGAATCAGGGCCTCTATCGGGAGAGTTGATAGACTTCGATCCACGAAACTTGACAGTCTCCATTGGAACTTTTCCAAACACCTTCCCATCAAGTTTCAAATACTTTCCGTTGATATGGAAGTATTCGACTCCATGTATGGTTATTTTCTCTTCGCCAGACTCGAATCCAACACATCTGCATATACCAATGTGTTTGGTTTGCAAAGAGCCCAAAGCAGATCGTAGGTTATCTCTTCATTCTTTAGCAGCGCGTCAAGTCGTTCTTTCTCATCCTTGTAGGACAACTTGATATGATTGATTAAAAGTCAATGTGGTCCTGGCTCATGCTGTCCTGGGGAGCAACGCCATTCCATGACTCGAGGTCTGGGAGAAAATGGAAGAGGATATTTCGCTCGACCTTTTAAATGTTGAGCTGGATATCATGAGCTTCAGTCAACCAACTTGTCGACCATGCTGGCAGTGTTATGGCAGTCTTGAGGCAGTGCTGTGGCAGTGTTAGCTACTCTACATTATATATGAGAAGCTTGTTCTCCGTACTTTGATAGTTTCTAGATTAGCAATTCAATCATTTACTTTCTCAGTTCAACATTAAATGTGAGAAAGTTAGTCATCCTGGTTGGACAGGGCATGCTTACGGAGACTTTCCTCGTTGAGACTCATCTCAAAAACTTGAGCAAGTATCTTTCTTAGAGCGTCTCGGAGCAATTCGACTTGATGTCAATATAGACCATTGTTTCTTCAGTTTTCTTGACTTGAAACTCTCATTAGCAGGTACAGTTTGTGCGGAGGGAGACACTAACTAGTACGCTTGCGCTCTATAAAAACGTATCGATCCAGTTCATCAACTTCTCCAACTGCTTCAAGTGGTTCCATGATGGCGTACTTGTACGCCTTTTCATCCTAACTGCACCAGTGTCATGTGAGCCAGGGAAAAAGCTTGAGCAGCAGATAGACTTACACTTCATTCACCGTCTTGTATGTCTGAAACTTTTCGTCTGCATGTTCTTCTGCCTTGGCGTCTCCAGAAGTAACAGGCTCCACTGTTTGAGGAGCTTCAGAAACCTGAGCTGGCCCTGTCGGTTTTGCTTCGATAAGTTCTTTTAAGAGTTCCTTGAGGTCGTGGATCGTAACGGATTGTGTAGGTGTCTGGGGAGCAGATGTGTCGAGATAAGGTCTTGTCCTAGGCACGCAAGCTGTTCCTCGGTCTTCTTGTATTGCAGTCGGACATAGCCTTCTTTCGCAAGGCCGCGTTTCGGATGCTCCAGCGCAGTTTCTGCTCGCTTCTGTATGCTTTTGGTCTCGCCAAGCATCAACTTGATCCTTTCGTTGTCATTCTTGAAGGAAGTGACGCTCATGGTCAACGCGAACAGTTCTTGATCTTTGCTCCTGAGATTGTACTCAAGAGTTTCGATCTTGTCCCTCCCGTTGTTCTTCCACATTGTATGTCTCTTGGGTTAGATAGATGCCGTTTCGCCGGCGAGTTGCGATGAGATCAGACTTCAGCCGTGAAATCTCGGATGCGAATTCCTTGACCAAGGTCTTTTTGGGAATCACTTGATTGACTTGTGGTTTGTTTCGAATGTTCTTTGCCCGGAATTCATAATCCAGAGTTGATGCTTCTCCTCTAAACATGACTCGGCAGGGGAAAGTGTAGCAATGATGCATGTCTTTGTCTCGCCACCAAGGGCATCTCGCAGGAGTTGAGTGAGCTTCTGGGATGAGCATCGTCTGCTTGCTCATGCAAATCAGATTATAGATCGGCAGCCTGAACCATTGGCTGCCCTTCCTGCTCCGTTCGATGAGCCCCAGCCATTGGCAGGTCCTCTTCAACAACTCCAAGAAATCCAACCTCCCGAGAATACAGTTCAAGCGGCAAGAAACATTTTGGTGGCACGAACGATTCAAAATCTCCGGGAAAACCACGAATGTGACCACGGGCAATGGTGATGGATCCAAGGTCCTCGTTAATGTGAGGAATGTTTTCATTTCCTACCGCAATACATCTTTGAATGCCAATGCCGTCTTCAAGCATGCAATCGATGCAGGGGGCACAGACTTTAAGGATGGGGCCATCGCATGCTACAGATCTTCGGTGCTAGGTACCAAACAGATGAAGAGATGAGTTTTTCGAGTTGGTACATGAAACTTGCGTTGCCGCGTCACTCTGTGCTTAATTTAAGATGTGAAACAGAACGCTCAGGGCTTTCAATCCACGATACAAATTCTAACCACTCTCCTACCTTCGGGTCTGCTTAGCGCGCAGAGTAATGATCTATTATGTTGTTAGTGCCAATTGGAACAAGTGACCAAGATCCATCCTCCCATCGGTATTCATGAACTTCTCTGATATGCTTGCTTATTTTTTTTATTTTTTTGCTTTCCTTGCTATTCCCTGAATTGTTCCTCTTTTTTCCGTCTTTGTTTTCCTCTATTCAGACGTTCCTATGTCTCAATGTCTCGGGCAGACGGAAGCCACCACTGGAGGTCATATTGATGAACAATTGGCAGAGGTGACAAGAGTCTAAAGTGAAGTTTAACTATCTATGGCCAACGACATGTTTCGGAACAGTTCTTGCTGTTTACCAGAACTCGTTTGCTCAGGAATTTCCATGACGCATCTGCCTCTTCTTTGAGCCTTTGTCTCAAGCAACCTATATTAAGATTGGCATCCATACTTTAAATAGAGCATAAAGCATGCTTTCACAATACCGACTTCCTTGACCTGTCCTATAGGTCTCATCAATGATTGAATTGAGTCTCAACACTGTTATATCCACCACTCCCGAGGACTTAGGAAATTGCTATGATGCCTACCGACTCAGAGAACGCCCGGCTCCGGGCATAGGCTCCTCAGGACTCTCAACATTACGGGAATATTGGAGAATCTGCGAGCTCGTGCATGGAATTATCCATACATCAACCACTGGCACTTTGAGCCTTTGTTTCAGGCCCTCTGTATTATGAGAAGCCTAGTCCATGTTTAAGAATTTTAATCAATTACACTCGATCTATTACACATTATTTTGACCTTCCCTGCAATGCCCCTGCCTCCACTATGAGAATGCTTCTTAATACCCTCCACCTAGTATATGGTGTCAGTACAAGTGTCTAGTTACTCTCAATTCAAGACTGAAGCAGGAACGTCACTATCAACACCAAAAAGGGGTTGGTAACCACGCTAGCAAGGGGCATGACGCACTACTAGTCAATGTTATGTATTCGATGCTAGTGTCATCACTCATCAACAACCTCCCCTCATCACCATTCAAACTGCTCCAAATGCAAGTCTATCGCCGGCCCCTTCCCCCCATCGTCCACTAGACCCGCCACAGTCCGCCGCGTAACATCCATCAGCGCCGCCGGCCCGCACGCACTAACCATAATCTTCTCCCTGCTCTCCGCCGCTGCCACATACCCTTTTATCAGGCTCTCCACGTCAGGGCGGCCGGGAAGAGTGATGAGTGCTGGCACGTCGAACGAGGAAGCGGCATCGAGGCTACGCTTCTCGATATCTACGTTGTAGTTAGACATTTTGGTGAAGGATGCTGGGGACGATTGCATAGGTGTGGTGTCTCCTGAGACATTTAAGGTTTTCTCAGCGAGAGAGAGAGGGAGGGGCGTAGGGTCAGTGCTTTCAAGGGTTTGGAAGCGGGTAACGTGAATTGTTAGATGGACGAGAGGGGAGGATTGCAGCTCTTCAAGTGCAGAAGTGAACCAGGAGATGGAGGCTGTACGTTGTTAGCTGTTGCCTAATTATCTAGTTATGGTAATAGGAGAAAATGAGGAAGGTAAAGGTAGGTGGAGTGTAAATATACCGTGTTCTCGGACAACCCAGATGAAGTTAATAACCATCTTACTCTCAGGCGAGAGTCGTCGGACTAAATCGACCGCAATACCAAATGTAAAGGAGGCTCCACTACCGCCGGCGATGAGGATCACCTGATCATAGAGTATGAAGCTCGGCAAGGTGCCATATGGACCATCCATTGACGCCCTAAGGCTCGCACCTGGGTACTTCGTTGCGTACGCCAAGAGATCCTTCGTAAAGCCATCATGCGCAGCTACGACGAGCTCAATTGGGTTTATAGACGATATGGTGAACGGATGCGTCTCCGTAGCGCGAATCTTCGGTATCCAGAGGAAGAGATGGGATCCCGGGACCGCGCGCTTAGCAGATCGCTTTAGTACGATCCTAATCCCCCCATGCGCGAGCGGGGTAACTGTGGCAGCGTTACCGTCGCTGTACCACACTATCCTGCCGGTTCGGATCAGACGATCACATATCCAGATCGCGCCAGTGAAGACGGGGATCCAGACGGTGTTGTCGGAGACATCGGGGCGGTGCATGCCGACTGCGATGACAATGAGGAGGAACATGACGATGTGAATTACGTAGAAGACCTCGTACTGGACTTTTCGGAGAAGTAGCGTAGAGACAAATACAATGAGCATCGCAAGCCCAGCAACGATGCCCATGACGTTTTTTGTTTCGAGGAGGTCTTTAAGGCTGTTAGACAAGTTCCAGGTTTGGATGTAGACGAGGGAGTGCATCAGCATAGAGGCAATAGTCGTGTAGCCTGCCACGCGGTGAAGCACGTTAAGCCGCTCGTATGAGTAAGCGGTTAGGAAGGCGAGGGGGGTGTTTTTGAGGGCAAGGAACGTGATGAGTGCTAGATTGCAGGCAGCGACCCTAGGGATGTTAGTAATTAAGGGGAGCGAGGAATTATGGAGGAGTCTCTTACCAGCCTAAACGCTTTGCCCAGTTGCTAAGGGCACTAGTGGTCCAGTCCACATTGCCAAAGGCGAGGGTGATATTGATGATGATGTAGATGATGAGCACGGCAGAATGGCCGACGCTTTGGAAGAATGGCACTTTGCGGAGAGTAACGCTGCGTAGACCTCTGTAGTATGTGTTAGTAACAGTCTTTCACATGCTAATAGACCAACCTTGTTGCACATTTGACCACCTTAGCAAATGATCCACCGTTCTTTAATGAGCGTCGTTGCAACATAAGTCCAAGCAAATGAGGCGCACTGAACAAGAATATCATGCCTAACATGGCAGCAGCAAAATAAGCTGCTGTCAACTCATTGTTCTTTTGACGTAGCGCTTTTGCTGCAGCAAGTGTAGCTATCTGCGCAGTAGTTTGATCAGCCATTGTATGGAGATATAGAGATGGAAATTGGTTTAGAGATTCAAAACGAGACAGATTGTGGGAAACGAGTGAGAGAAGAAGATCGGATCAGAACACATCAAACTATGCGAGAGGGCCAATATAAGCAGATTTCATGAGAGTAGACCCATCTCATAGTAGTGAGTGAACTGAGTAGTAAAGATAGAGTCGGTTTGGAGGTCACACACGTGCCAAGGAACGGCGATATAAGTGAAGGACACGAGAGATGAGGGGAGTTAACGCAAGAGTACATCACTAGAAGACTGTAAAGCAGCTAGGGATACTAGCTGAAAAGAACGGAAGAGAGTGTTCATTTCGCTCTGCATACAATACCTTGATTTAACTGATTTACCTTCCTTGCTAATACTTATCCATCTGCCTAACTCTAGTTTCACCATAAAGTATAATATATGAATTGCATGTAGTAGAGGCGCGTCCCTCATTAGCGAGCGCGTAGGACAGCCTCAGGAAAACGAGTGTACCGAAAATATAGTAGAAGATAGAGAAGTTGAGGCGCCTATAACGCACGCCTCTAAGACAGTTGGGAAACGGGAGAGAGTAATTGGGAATAGTGAGAAGATGATGATGAGTTTGTAGTATCTCCTAATCAAAGGAGCGCAAGACATCGAAGACGCTAGACATAGCGCTTCAAAAGGTAGAGACATCATACAACATTAAACTGGCAAAACCAGACACTGGAGACAACACCAGAATGGACGAACTAGCAAGAAATAAACAGACACTAGTACAAGTAAACTCGAATGTGACGAGTTTAGTAAAATGGAATTGAAGAATGACAGAGACAAAATGTCAGCTGAGATTATAAAGATGAGTCGTACGATGGGTGAGATAATATACGGACTACAGGGTATAGTAGAGGAAATGAGCCAGAAGGTAAGCAAAGATCTACAAGAGAACAGGGGGAGTTTTGACTTAGGGCACACGAACATTATCGTGAAGGGTTTTTGGGACACTGCACCTCTCGTTGATGAAGGATTGAAGCAGCTATCTCAAGCCTCTGAGATGGCCACGTGCTTTTGTTGGAGGTGGTTCCAGAATATATTCTAGAATATTCACCTCCTTTCATGAGTATTCACTTTACCCAATAGCCGACAGGGTGTTGCCCACAGTCTACACATAAATAGAAGCCCACGTAGATAGTTCAATAGATATGCATTCTCACATTCTTCATTCCGTGCTCACAGAGATGATATACGTACATTGTGGTTGCAACAGCTTTGTAAAGAAACTATATGGAATGTGGGACGGAATCATGAAGGTTTGATATTGGGAATTTGGGATGAGGCATCTCCGCATTATCCACATACGCTAACCCAGGATTGAAGAGAGAGTTCAGGCCTATTTCTGGTTCATGAACAAGGAAATTGCTATCCTTACCTAGAAGATTTGAGTGAGACTGTTCGGAGTTTGGCTATTAGTAACTAATGATTAAATCTAACCTAGAGCGAGAGTGGTGATGGTGAGTACAGTGGAAGAAGGCTAGACGTTTCAGGACACGAGTCGCGGCGGGGACGAAGCCGAACTGTTTGCAGTTTGAGAACATGTAGTAGGTATTAATAAACATATAATATAACCCTCTAGGCTTTAACTTAGACACGTGCAGATAATTCTCAAAGCATCTTCTATTAAATATGTCCGTACAGAGGTACTTAGGTTAAGTGATGTATGCGGATCACTTTTTACGTGTTTCAGGTGGTTTGGAGCTAATGAGGGATCGGCGCTGAATTAAGGCCAGCCGAGAGCGCAATTTGGCGGTTTTATAGGTTTTGACAGGGAAGTCTGTAGATAAACTGAGCTCCCCTAGAAAGTGGAGTCAGCGTTAGCAATAATTCCACGATTACTCCGCCACGATTACTCCGCCACGATTACACGTTACAACAACAAGAAACATCAGGAGGAGTAAGGCCATAAAAAGAGCCCCAGAATATCCATCCTTTCTTTCGTTGTTCCCCCTCAACAATACAAGTATCATCCCATTCCTCGCCAGATTTACTTGTAACCCAGGTTCGTGTATATTACCCAGGAGTAATCCAAGTCTCATCAGTCCAAAGAATTGTAACCAATTGTTCATCTGTCCAGTTTACATGAGCAAGAGCCCATTCTAGACGGACCAACTGGACGGCCGCACTGCTGAAGAATGAAGAGGTAACTTACGATCTGCTTCCGTTTCTTTTCAAACCAAACACATTCGTGTGTACCACTTGTCGCGGGACCAAGAAACCAAGATGCATCAGATTCGAGTCTGCGAAGAGAAAACAACCACAGAGGGAGTTGAATACTTCCTCATCAAAGGAAAGTACTTGAAATTTGATGGGAAGCTGATTGGAAAAGTTGCAGTGGAGGAAATCGTCATCAGACTTGTCGGTGTCTTGCACAGTCCCTGATGTATCAGCGGCGACAATACTTGGAAAGTATCCCGCTCCCACAGCTTTAGTCAAGTCCATTGTAAACGTCCCATAAGACGAATGCCGCTGTAGACTCGCAGTGACGGAATTTGAATTGAGGCTCCCACCTGGTCCCGACGCAAAGACGAATCTAGCTGCTGTATTTGTGGGATCGATCCACCCTCCTTTCCATGACCTGCAATTATGGCATAGCACACTGGCCGTCATTGTACCATTCGAAATCCCGCTGCCAGAGCGACTGTACTGTACTCATATCAGCGATACGAAAGAGGAGACCAATATAAGCCTATGAGACACCATTAAAGTACACACTATTCGACTCTTAATAAGGACTGCCCGAGTAAGTGCTAGAGTAAGCTTCAAAGGTAGAGTAATATTTACATTTTGGTAGCTTATTTGTACATACAGACCATCCACATCATACGTACATACATACATGCATCCCATAACTATTTCATCCTGATGTCGATTCTTCTTTTCCTTCTTTCCTCTGTATCATACCAAACGAACCTCGCCGTCGGGGTAATTGAGGCGCAGCAAAAATGCTCTACCCGTCTCCTCTGACTGTTGTCTCCCTCCTCGCCGTCTTCGCCTCGCCCATCGTCGCCGCACCAATACCACCCGTTCTGAACGAATGCTCCGAATACGCATCAAGCCGGCCTTTCTCATCATTCCTCCAGGGCGCTATAAAATTGCTCTCTCCATCCTAGCCGTCCTCCTCAGAAACCCATTTAGCGGAGCCGCCTTCGCACGCCTCTCGTCAAAGATCACTATCGACTGATGCTTCCGAAACGGCTGATGATCACCCGTTATCAGACGCCGCATCAAGCGCTCTCGTGGGTTGCGAGTCGCCACCCAGCAGTTTCCTTGCAGATGGCATGGTTCCTGTGGAACTTGCTCAAGGAGAGCCAAATTTCCCGCCCGGATCCTGCCCTGAGACTTTCTCGCATCTGTTTACCCATGCCGCGACGGGCGATGCGCCATCAGAGTCGATCGTGATAATTGTCTGCATCTTTTTCGTACTTGCTCTTATCGCGATGAAGATTATGGGGAGTGTTTTGCTCATGTAAGTGTTACAATAATCTTGATTTAGTGGTGATATGGGACATGGCCAATGGCTTTAAAGGGGCAAGATTATCACTAACTGGAGGCAAGGAGTAGCTCGCTCAGCGGATGGGGAGGAGAAGCCATCAAAGTGCCAAGATATCGAGTATGTAATATACGATTCAGATGGAGACTCGATGGAGAGGTGGTAAACACGGTTCTTGATGGATTGGAGTCAGGTGCCAAATACGGCGGGTTAATGTATCATAGATGGAATAATGAATGGAGATTGATTGTGTCTGGTTTCGTCGGCTGGCGTTGAAGCACTCAATTGAGTGATGATTCCATACATAGCTGGCTTTGAGCTTCTTTGGAGCCATTCACTCAGCTTTGACTGATTGTATCTGGTTCCGTCGGCTGCAAAGTTGAAGGAGACAGTTGATTGACAATCAAGCTGTATGAAGAATTTGACCATCACTGATGTAGAATTGATTCTGGACTACAGGAAGATTCATCTCCCAGCCATTAAGAAAAGAGCCAGATTGCTGGATCTGATCGCAGCAAGAGCTATCATCGAAGGCCTGCTTGCCTATGGTTGGATCTAGCGAGATTGCTGTCTCGCACCGACTTGATGAATTAGATGAAGAGATATATTGACATCCATCAGCTTGCTAATGGTGAGATGCATGCAACCCCTGAAAAGTCATCCTTGGACTCGACGTAAATCAGCTGGACAGCCGGTCGCGAAGGAAGAAATGCCATGATGGATTTTGATGCGAAGCATGTTGAGCTAAGAATTTCAGCTTCAGTCAACTATGCTGTCGACGGTTGTGGCAGTGCTGTGGCACTGTAGGGAGTCATGCATACATGCATATGACTCACGTTGCACACTACATTCTATATAACAAGCTTGTATTCTACAGTTCTGTAGTTTTCAATCAATCAATTCAATTTTATACAATGCGCAGGTTGCACCGCAACTTTCAATCTCCACAAAGCAGACAAGCGGTTCCATGGATGGATGTACTGCGACCCACGGGGTGAACACTCCGACTACACCAGGCCCCAATTCAGGTTCATACCCTGAGAATGGTCAGAACGTGTCTCAATGATCGTCGGGCCATGCCGGACAAAGACGGGAGTGACAGGCTTAGCTTTTTCTAGCTTATTTCTAGCTTATTTCTAGCTTATTTCTACTCTTGACGGAGGCTGACAAAACCTTCCGTGGCTAGCTTCTAGAATATGATTAGGCCCACCTAACAATGGGGACTACGAAGTCCTCAGCTTCCCACCTCTAGACATATGTCACATGCCAGTCGACCTTGTAATCCAAACGTGTTTAGTTACAAGTATCTCATTGGATAAATAGCGATGGTGATGACGTATATGGTGCGCAAAACGCCAATTTTACCCGAGTTCCGTGTTAGTGTCGTTTTACTATCTCTTAGGTGTTTTATCGACGACTCTTTCTCTCCCCTTCCTTTACTTGTAATGCCGATCATTAGAGACAGCTCTTTCTCGACCGACCCCCTTCTTCATCAACTGCATATGCAGATCTTGGAAGGAATTTGGAATAACTGACTTTTGTCCAATTCAACCTTTCAGGGTTTCATTTCGTAGTGTTCGTTCGTCAAGACAAGTTTCGTTTCGTGTTCAACCCCCTTTGGCTTCCTTGCTGTCTAAAGATCGTTCGGGATTTTGCTCATAAGCAGATCTATTGCACAGAATCATTACAATAGTATCATTGGCAAACATAGCGAAAGTATAGAAAGCCCATCTCAGCCTTAACTTGGCAGCATAGTAGGGGTCTTAACCGCACATCTCTTTACTAGTTTGCAACTAATCCCACGTTGCCAAGTCTAGTTCAAGGAAAGGCTGGCGCTAGAAGCAGAGAGGGGAAAAGCCGCGGATGTTGAGAAGGTTGAAGTGGTGGCGACCAAGATCTACGGTATAAGACTGAAACGAAAAATCCTAGATATAAAGTCTGCTGGAATGAATTACGACCGATAAAAAAAGCACACATCACAGCCCGTCCGCAGTCCGAGTCATCCGCCTTTCCCATTCCCACCTTTCGATCTCTATCGGACGGCTTCGCATTGCTTACACTGCTCGAGCACCAGCGCCTGTCGGCTGTGCATAACGCAAGGAATGGCCTACGCGGGGTGGGTGCCGACGTCAAATCCCCAATCTCCTCCGAGATTCAAGGCATGGATAGCACACGACTCTTAGCGTCGCATAGCAACGAAGACATCCTCGATTGAACGCAAGGGAAATGCGTAGATGGACTGGCTCGCGCAAGATGGTATCATGTACGGGTATATGTGACGTGTGGTATAATGCAGCCCCTTCTTTCCTTCACTCCAGAATCAAAAGACAAAAGGAAAAACAAATCCCAACCCTCTAAAGCCGCCCGCCAGCCCTGCCGAGTCCAGAAATGATTTTTTTTGGTTTCCCGTTCCTCTTGTCCCTTCCATGCCATCCAGTCACCCCTTCCTACGTGCTCGATGGCTTTGACAAGTTTGATTATCGATAGGTTGGCATATTGAGCATCGCCAGTCCCCCTGCGTCCATTCATCCCTCCCTCCAAAATCCAACCCCCCCACCAAAATGAAAAATTCCTTCAGTCCTACTCACACCCAGTCGTAAAACATCATTATATACATTATATCCTCCCACAAATGCTCGCCCAACAAAGGAAACAACGCGAACAATGTGATAGTACAAACATGACAAACGCCTGTCTCATTCCCCTCCCAAATGCGCCCCTGGAAGGACATGCCTATTGCGACACCAGACAGACCACCACAGCTACGCCAAACCATGCAGCCCAAACCAGCAAGAGATCGACATAAGAATATTCGAGCACAAATGATGTTGATGAACATGCTGGGGTATGTATGTATGCATGGACGCGCGCGCTCCTATTCCGTGTAAATGCCTGGATACTGCACCGCGGCCCGCCTCACCACCCGTCGCACAGCGCACAGCGCACGTGGGTACACAATGTACCGAGGCTCTGGTCGGTATTGCGCCTCGTGTTTTAGGCAACAGGTCTTCATATAATCGTTGGTTTCGACAAACTGTACTCGCATCACAAGTCCAATCGGTCAAACCATAGCCAACATCCTCGTTGGTAGCGAGGGGGGCCAAAGCAACTCCGGTGGAGGCAACAAGTCTGGTACCTGCAAGAGAAAGCCCGATCCGTGCTGCGTCTGGTACGACGTCGCAGACACCCTCACATATATGTTTCTGGGGCGGAAGGATCGCTGCAACGACAATGCCCGCGCGGCTATTCGTCTAGGTTTCTCACGACGCTGGAACATGGTCAAAGACAAACAAGGCCAATGGACAAGACTTTGGAGGTGCCGATGGATCGATTATGCTCGGCTTTGGCGAGGACGCTCGGGGTGAGAACAATGGCCTCCAGGATATCATCAAAAAGATGCAGAAGGTTCAGAAGAAGCATGGGGTCGGTGCTGCCGATCTGATTCAATTCGCCGCAAACCATGCAACGGTCACTTGTCCTCTCGGTCCCCGTGTCAGAACCTTTGTTGGACGTAAAGACGCTACGAAAGCTGCACCCGATGGACTCATGCCCGATAGACTGGATCCAGCAGATAAATTGATCGCGTTGTTCCAAGACAAAACTATCCAGCCACATGAGCTTGCTGCTCTTGTAGGAGCACATTCGACCAGTAAACAGTTCACCGAAGACCCGAGACGTGCGGGAGCACCCCAAGACACAATTCCAGGAGTTTGGGATGTAAAGTTCTACAACGAGACCATTCAGCCAAATCCCCCAAAGAAGTTGTTCGTGTTCGAGTCCGATGTAGCACTTGCGAATGATCCTCGGATCCATGATGAGTGGATGGACTTCGTTGATGATCAGGATCATGTGAGTAATCAAATATAGGTATCTCTAATCATAATGTTTGACTGACGATGATTTAGTGGAACGGAGATTATGCCACCGCTTATGTTCGATTGAGTCTGCTGGGCGTCAATAATATCAACAAACTCGCTGAATGTACCGACGCATTGCCAAAGCAAACAAGAAGTTTCAAGGACAAGAACATCCAGTGGGAAGACGAATAGATTTGCTTTTGAGCAGCACAAGTCTCATGAATTTATGTTGGACGTATTCATTTCCAATAGCTGTGTTTGCATCGGGTGACTCTCTGTTTGAAGAACCTGAGAGAATCTTCACGGGAGACAAAAGGCTCAATGCATGAGGCTTCTCAAACCCTCATACAAACGCCGTATCAACATGCAAACGGTGGATGGGATACAAATAGAGATCCATAGGCTAGATAGTTACAATTGAATCATGCATTCCAAAAAGTACTTTTCCCGCTGCCCACAATCTTGAGTATTGTGTCCAACAATTTATGACTAGCATATACTGCAACTAGATCTTGAGCGTTTGTTATCATTGAATGGCAAAGGTGTCAGGAGTAGAATACCATTAATATCGGCTGGGACTGATATAGCGGCAGCCCACCAATGAATTTCGCGATTTCAACATTTCATCCTCTTGAATTGCTGCTCCCCAATTCCTCTAATCTATAGCCTCTAGATCAATGTGGATTCGGAACCCTTGCCGAACGAGAAACTCGTACGCGGATTTTAAGGCCCGGAAACTTATAATGTCCCCCAGGTCCACAAAGGCCATTATATGAAGTGGTTTTGCCCATGGGCAAGCATTGATGCCTCCGTAGAAAGTATGTCCCTTCTGTATTCTTTCGTTTGAAGACAAAATCGAATGTAGAGTCGCCACAGCCCGGCATTGGCACAGCATGCAGGGCTCGCCAATGCATTTTCAAATGCCGAGTATGCGGAGTGGACAGTACCACAGCGGAATTCAATCCGGATAGCAAAGAGACGGCTGATAATATTGTCATTTGCTGGTGTAAGAACGATATCACGCAAGATCGTTGGGACACAATCGTAGATCCTCAGGCGAGATTCATGCCATGCGTAAAACGAGAGGAAGATACTATTTTGATGAAAGAGCTCCAGAGAATTCGTCATGAGTTGGCGAAGAAGTCCTGGGCGGAATGGCCTAGTTGTTTTGTCAATCAAGGCATCATCCAAAATTAAAATTAAAATATAGAGGTCGGGAAGCGAGGAGCGCATTCCTAGAGCAGCTGCAAAGATACCACCAGAAGTATCTTTGTTTCCTTTATGCCATTCGATCAAGGCATAATCATTATAAACCTTCATGCTGGTCGGCCTGTACCTGACTAATTGTTTGGCAACCTTTCTGATATCCTGCGGCTCGTTATACCACTCAAATGCTAGATAGTATTCTGCAACGCTGTCATTTTCAGAAGAAGCAGCCAAGCTTTTTACCGAACCTCGCTATGGCATCTACCTTCGAGCCATCTTGCCCGTGAGCAGTCATGATGCTGGCTTCGATAGTCAGGATTTTAGACCGTTTGAAAACGATCTGAGTTGGGAACCGGGTACAGAGGCCTGAATCTCTGGGAAATGGAAGCCCGGTTAGGCCTTCAAGTACTGAACTTTTACCGCTCGATTGATCACCCACGACGACAAGCTATCATATACTTCATCAGAATTCGCCGACAGTGGGTACCTAATTCAAACTTACCTGTGGAAGAGATATGTATTGATTCAGCCGCAAGTCGTACAGCTCATCAATCTTTTGCAGACGAGATTGATCTTCTGCTAACATCTTGAATGGTTCACACGCGAGGGTGTGATGCTTTGATGAGACAGGTCCTTCTGTTGGATATATCTGTTATTTCAGCTTCAGTCAACTATGCTGTCGACGGTTGGGATTAATTCCTCTAGGAGTAATGAACATCATCATCATTATCATCATCATCTTCTATCTATCAACGAACAGGTCTCAAGGGACTCCAAATATTGACAGTACATCAAAAGAGATAGAATACTGTTTGAATACAGCCGGTGGTCTCAGTCACACCAATTATTCCGGCGCCAGTATGCTGATCGCTTATCCATACAGGACTTCAGACAGAGCAGCTCAGATATCAAGCAGTAGCGAGAGAACAAAATTCCGAACAGTTTAATCACGTGTGTGTCGATCAATTATCCAATTAGGCGTTTGATAATACTCGATATACGAGTACCCTGCCGGATGTCTATTCCTCCGCCACGACCTACCTCGAACGAATCCTACACGGGTATGCATGTGGCCTGTCTCAATTGGTTCGGGCGTTCCATAGTTGATTGTACAGGGTGAAAGTGACTTAAATGAGGCAGCTATCCTTGATGCTTAGTACCAAAGTCCACCCCGAGCTCATTAAAATGTAGTAATTGCAAAGCGGTGGTGACATCTTTCTTACTTCTCTAAGCTATCGTCCCCGCAAGTCTTGGGTTTCAAAATTGCAGCACCACCTCATGTTGTGCAACGATAACGAGAAATATCTCCTCTTCATCATCACGTTCTTCAGATCATCAGTTCTGTTGGGTGAGAGAACTCAAGATCTGCAGTCTTGTTAGGAGGTAAGTTGCAGTAACCTTTTCATTGAGGAGAACTCCAATTCCCGTATAAGTAGTGGACATGCTCGTAAATGTCGGACTCCTCAGTAAACCGAAGGGGTTCGTTTGGTCCTTGTTTTCTCGTCCGTCCAAACTTCTCTACAATGTTCATTCAATTCGCGTCGCTCGCTTTGGCGACGACTGCTCTGGCATTTCCCACAGTCAAACCTCAAGGCCCAATTGGTGGTTCAACTCCATCACCTCTTGAAGGCCTATGGACGTTCCCGAGCCATGCCTACTCTCACGGCCAGTTCAAGCAAGCCATATATCTCTCCTTTGATGGCATGCATCAGTCGGACCTGGTCAAGTACGTCGAGATGTTTCCCAACTCAACATGGGCAAGCATAATCTTGAAGAACTCCGTCGTGTTCAACAATGCTCAGGCAGCGACACCGTCCGACTCTTTCCCCGCTACTGCAGCTATCTTTACAGGTGCAAGCCCAAGACTGACCGGCATCTACTGGGACGACACTTGGGCCAAGGATCTCTACCCTCCGTCTTCGAACTGTACAGGCCCCGTTGGATCGGAGGTAGATTGGTCTACTGGTTTGTAACTTCTCGAAATCCTGACCATGTGAATTTTCTTTTTTGTAGCTTACTGGAATCTAGCATCGGATCTCGACGCGACCTCAATTACTGGTGGTAATGGCTTCAATCTCTCTGCTGTTGCGATGAAGTTGAACAGCTGGGGTGAATGCCAGCCAATTTTCCCTCACGATTATCTGAGAACCAACACGATTTTCGAAGTCGCACGCGGAAACGGTCTCAATACTGTATACCTTGACAAACATCCCACATACGAATTTCTCAACGGGCCTTCCGGTCTTGGACTGACCCAAGGCTTCTTCCCCGAACTTGGCTCCCTCGCTTCTACTCTGGAAGCTCAACAAGCTTGGGAAGATCTCCACTGGAGTGCTCTTGCCAA
>Ga0209512_1001793_pt1 | contig 24916 bp, 22 predicted proteins | sample frozenSSSSmetaG_FD_184142 | JGI IMG/M metagenome (GOLD analysis project Ga0209512, IMG submission 184142) | Glacier valley bacterial and archeal communities from Borup Fiord, Nunavut, Canada, to study Microbial Dark Matter (Phase II) -... | ecosystem: Environmental > Aquatic > Freshwater > Ice >...
TGTTCGATTATGGGGACGTAGTTTAGCGTTAGAATACCGGCTCTGGAAGCAGGAGGGCGTCGGTTCAATTCCGGCGCGTCTCCACCTTGCTCAATTATGGAGGTATGGCTTAACATTGAAGCGCCCTACCATCTAAGTAGGGAGAGCGTGGGTGCAAGTCCTACGCGCTTCCACCTTGTTTATGGAGACGTAGTTCAACTATTTTGAAATGAATTTCGCTAGCGCGAGTCCAGGTTGGGGTTTTTGCAATATCGAAGTGTTTTACCTGGACGGTAACGTTCTTTTTTCCATCGTTTAATATGGGCGAGTGTCACTCAGGCGGTGGTATATCGGTGCTCCCCAGATACAGTAATGTGATTACAATACAGTGTATCGATTCGCCAAAGGATGTGTGCCTTGCTGCGTCGCGCTGCATTGATGGTTATTATCTTGCTGTTGGGTTATGTTCCGGTACGTGCGCAGAACACACCTATTGCGCACACGCCCTATCTGTACTACTTTTCCCACACGTTGAACGCTTTCGTGATCGAACGCGCTGACGGCAGCGATAGTCGTTTGCTCGGCCAGGGTGTAATGCCAAACACCGAGCGCGGCGATTATTGGGACGTTGCGGATGCGCAGTGGTCGGCCTCTCATCGTTGGCTGGCATGGGTTGGAAATCAGGGTTGTTGTAGTAACTACGGGTTGTTATGGCTGTTTCGCGCCGACACGTCAGCACGCGTACCAATTGCTCAAACGATTACCGATGTGGTTGATATGGCTTGGTCACCGACACATGATGTGCTGTTGGTAAGCACGCTTACGGGCGTCTATCTGCTCAACCCGGACTTACAAAAAATTCTCGGCCAATTTCATTTCAACCAAAACAGTTCGGTTGCTGGAGCACGTATCCGATGGCTCTTTGATGGGGAACACGCCGCCTTCGACATTGAACCTTATCAAGGGACGTTTGATGTAAGTGGCGCACTCACAGTAAACATCGCTTTTGAAGAAGACCAGGGATTTGGGTCGTGTCGAATGTCCGGCGGCACCATTACATCAGGCGGCGATTGGACTGCCAGCGGCTCCTATCTTAGTCAATCTTTAGTATTCAAAAACAGGTTGAGCAACGCGACTTTCGCCTTGCGACTCAAAGATCAGTGGCTCGTGGGGATGGATTTAAGCCCTGATGGCCGATATGCACTGATTTATTTGAACACGCATTGCAACCCATCTGACGATCGTTCGGCAAACCAGATCGGCATTGTGTCAACTGCCGATAGGACGATCCAGTTTTTTTCACAACCCCATTTTATCGCACCTTATTATTGGCTTGTAAATTGGTCACCGGATGCGCAGAAAGGGATTATTCAAATTGACGACAGCACTTATAAAGTGGTTGACCTGACAACCCGTCAAATTTATCTGGTGATCGATCAAAGTGTCCTCGTTCCAAAGACTGAATATGCCCCGATGATCTATTTGGGGGATCGTTTGCAATGGACGTCGGACAGCCAGGAGATCCTGATCAATTTCAGCCAAACATCCTATCGTTATACACTTGCTGATCAACGGCTAACCTATGTTATGCCCGGTATATCGTATACACAATCGCCTGATAGTAAATATGTCGCCTTTTCTTTATACGAACTTGGCGCACAACATCTGTACACACAGGATCGCAGAACGGGTGAACGTCATCTCATGTTACCGCCCAGCGGCGCAGATTACGCTGGAAGCAACGTAATCTGGCATCCAACTGAAAACTGGCTGATCATCGAGGACGGAACGCCCACGGCAAACGGCGAACACCTCTTCCCCATGTATACCGTTTCCAACGTAGATGGCACGATTCAACGTGAGCTGACCAAAGAGGCATTCATAGGGTGGCTGCCTTTCGATCCGGCGCCTGATCCTCAAGCGAGTTCACGTTCAGTCAGTGGGCAACCACGCCTGACGCTGACAGGGCCGACGCGTGCTATAGCAGAACTTGCCTGGTACCCCGATCATAAACAAGTTGCAAGCATCACTGACGATGGCGCGGTGCGCGTGTGGGATACAAGCACTGGCGCACAGACGATAAGTATTGACTCAATCCGAGCGTCACGTTACGTCGCTTATTTTACGGCGTTTCAGTGGACTAACGATGGCAGGCATCTGTTAAGCCTTGACGACAATAATACCCTTACGTTGTGGGATACCGTCGATGGAAAGGCGAAAAACATCTGTGGTTCCGATGCATCCTGGAAACTTGCTCCAATAACCAGCCAGATGGTTGATTATGCACGCCTGCAAGATGGTGCGGTCGTATTTGGGACAGCAGATAATTGTAACACGCGCACGCTATTGCTTCCGAGCAGTCACCCCGTGAGCGCGTTTTATTTTAGTCCAGACGGCAAGCGTTGGGTGTTGTCGGATGCTATATGTAATGCGTATGTTTACGATGCGCTCACGGCTCAACTGCTCAGTACCTTTCAACTGCCCGGTTGTGATACCCTTCTCATCGCCCCGGATGGAACGCGCTTGCTGACAACTTATCAGACTGGCAGTGTAGGGTGGATTACCACTGAGTGGAATATGGCGACCGGACAAGAAATTTCGTTTGCGGAATGCGGCATAGGCTGGTCGTTAGCAAATAAAGCGATCACGACTGCTGCCTGCAACGAACAAGCTGCCTTTGCGTATCGCACGGCAAACGCCGATACCGGACAGCAGATCGGCGTCATCGCCAGCACCGACGATTTGTTTACCGAATACCGCCTCAGCCCGGACGGAACACGTCTAGCGGCAGTGAACGAAGGTTACTTTGGATACAAAACGGGTTTTATAGTATGGGATGTAGGTACGGGCGCAGTGCTTGCGCGCTATGCGATTGGTGGGCGAACCTTGGCTTGGAGTCAGGACGGCACTCAGATTGCCGTTGCCAGTGGCTATACCGTGCAGCTTTGGGACGCGCTCAGTCCGTTCGTGCTGCCGACATTTTGAACCACATGCCGACCCTTGCGTAGCCGACATCTGATTTGACCTATCAATTCAACTACTGCGGCTCATAAGGTTTGAGGTTAATGTCTCAAGCGCGCAAGCGGGGTATAATGCCTGAACAGTGTCACCGTAGAATTTGCGGCAGCGTTAAATTAGGGGTAACCCATGCTTGCTACTGTTCAATCTGGTGCTATTGTCGGGCTTGAAGCCATTGGAGTGAGCGTTGAGATCGATTATAACCCACGTGGCATGACCGGATTTACCATTGTTTGTCTGCCTGCCTGATGCTGCCGTACAAGAAAGCCGTGAGCGCGTAAGAAGTGCAATACGCAACAGGAATCTTGATTTTCCGAACTCGCATTACCTACTATGGTTTTCGTTTGCTGTGCGTATTCGTTGTAACTACTAACCAATGGTGCGAACGAGGATTAAGCTATAGGGGCAGAAACAGGAATAGTTTAGGCGAGAAAATAGGGTAAGACGGCTCACGGAGAGAATTCTGCGATACTCATTTTGAAGGGCGGCTCATCTGGCTGAAGCAGATGAAAAAGCGGCGCACAGACATTAAACATGGCGGCCATATAAGCAAGCCGTACTTGAATATAAGGCTCGAGACGATGATGAGTTTTCTGAGCCTTACAAATCAGGGTGAGAAGCTGCGCGATACGCCGCGCGCAGTTGTGTTGTGTTGGAGAATAACCCAGATTGGCCGACAAATGAGGGTCACTACATTAGCGCTGCGGATCGGAAACCCTCAAACGGGTTCAAGGGAATCCGCGTTCAGGTTGAAATCAAGCGAAAGAAAGAGAAAGACAGCGCCCTCGGTGAAATGATTGGGCCACAGATCATTCAATGCCCCAGACTAGCTGCTGAATATAAACACTATGAACGCGAAAAAAACGCCTTGCTAGAGCGAAAACGGCAATTAACAGCCAGTGGTCCAGCCGCTACTAAATCTGAACCGGTAACGGATGCCCAACTTGACGATTATATTGCACCTGTGAGAGACGTGCTGATGGGCCGTGATGAGGTGCTTGCCCGTCGGATTCTGAAGCCTTTTGTTGACCACGTCAGCGTCAGAAAAGGTTCGAAAGCGGGAACGCTGTATTACACGTTCTACACGTTCCCGTTGGATATTTTTTTGTGCCTGAATTATCCTACGGACGGACGCACGCCCTAGAGGGGTTTAGGGTAAGGGTGAAGGGAACTTGAAAGGCACTGGCAGCCGAACGATACGCGGCGAACGCTCATCCATGCGCGCCGCACAAGGACGACAAGGAGATCGCGAAATGGGTTGGTGGACGTATATTCACTATAACGAATCAGAAAGCAAGCCACAGGTCACATGGAAGCTGCTGCGGCGGGTGCTGACCTACGCAAAGCCGTATCGCGTGCAGCTTGCATTGTCATTGTTCACGATCATTGCATCGGCGGCGGTGGGCGCACTCAATCCGCAGCTGTTCCGGCAGTTGATCGATAAAGCGCTGCCCAACAAAGATACCGCGCTGCTCGATCGGCTGGCGATCGGCTTGATCGCCATTCCGGTCTTCAACGGCGTGATCGGCGTGTGGCAGCGCTATCTGAATTCCGCGATGGGCGAAGGTATCATCTACGATTTGCGCATTGCGTTGTTCGCACATTTGGAGCGCATGTCGCTGCGCTTCTTCACTAATTCCAAGACGGGCGAATTGATGAGCCGCCTCAACAATGACGTGGTGGGCGCTCAAAGCGCGATCAGCGGAACGCTCCTCGGCATTTTCACGAACATTGTGACGGTCGTGGTCACGCTCGCGATCATGATCGCTACCGAATGGCGCTTGACCATTCTGGCGCTGCTGGTAGTGCCGCTGTTCTTGATTCCGGCGCGCCGGATCGGGCGGCGCTTGCGGGATATTGCGCGCGAACAAATGGATGTGAACGCCGTCATGAACGCGACCATGAATGAAACGCTCAACGTGAGCGGCGCGCTGTTGGTCAAGCTGTTTGGGCGCACCGATGTAGAAGTCGAACGTTTCAGCGAGCGGGCGCGGCAAGTGCGCGATTTGGGCATCAAGCGATCGGTCATCGGCGGCCAATTCTGGGTCGGCCTGGGCTTGATCAGCGCGATCGGCACGGCGGCGGTGTATTGGATCGGCGGACGGCTGGCGATCGATGGAACGTTCACGGTCGGTTTGATCGTCATGTTCGCAGCTTATCTCGGTCAACTATACGGGCCGTTGCAATCGCTGACGAATGCGCCAGTCGAGTTTGCAACGTCGCTGGTCAGTTTCGAGCGCGTGTTCGAGGTACTCGATTTGCCGTTAGATATCAGCGAAAAGCCGAACGCAATCGAATTGACCGATGTGCAAGGCGCGGTCACGTTCGATCATGTGTCGTTTAGCTATGTCGAGACGGCGGACAGCGTGCGCTTGAGCGATGTGCAGCGCATGGGTCGCATGGACAACGTGCAGGCAGTGCTCTCCGGTGATAAGCCAAAGACGAATGGCAAAGCCGTTGACAAAGGGCTGGACAAGCCGCTCGATAAAACTGCTGATCACGAATCACAAGCGCGTGTCATGGCGACCGACGATGTGACGTTCACGCTCAAGCCGGGGCAGTTGGCGGCGTTAGTGGGGCCGAGCGGCGCAGGTAAAACGACCATGACCTATTTGCTGCCGCGACTGTACGACCCGACCAGCGGACGCATCCTGATCGATCAGCACGATTTGCGGGATGTGACGCTGACTTCATTGGCTGAGAATATCGGCGTGGTGACGCAAGAGACGTATCTGTTTCACGACACGATTCGCACCAATTTGTTATATGCCAAGCCAGATGCCACCGACGCCGAACTGGAAGCAGCGGCGCACGCGGCCAATATTCACACGTTCATTGCCGAGCTGCCCGCTGGTTATGATACGATCGTGGGCGAACGCGGCTATCGGTTGAGCGGCGGCGAAAAGCAACGAATCGCGATCGCGCGTGTTATTCTTAAAAACCCGCGTATCCTGGTTCTGGATGAAGCGACCTCACATCTTGACTCGCAATCTGAAGCGCTCATTCAGACGGCGCTCGAAACCGTGATGAAAGATCGCACAAGTTTGGTCATTGCGCATCGCCTGAGCACGATCCTGGCTGCCGATGTAATTCTGGTGATGGATCGTGGTCGCATCGTTGAGCAGGGCACGCACGCTGAGCTGATCGCCAAAGCTGGCTTGTACGCGGCACTGTATGAAACACAGTTCAGCCGCGAACCGGCTGCGGTGCAGGCATAAAGCGGCTGACCCCTAACCCAACCCTTCTCCCGTGTACAGGGGAAGGGAGTCAAATTTTAGCGTAAGGGCATTTTCTAATCGTCAGGGCAGGGTGAACGGGTTATAATTAAGCATGACTGCGTGGATCATTGCGATCGCACGCTTTGTAAGTTAAGAGGATACTGGAATCTATGTCACTTGCCCACCTGATCCCATCGCTTGAGCCGAAATTGCATTCGTTGTATGACAAGCATCGCGAACGCGCCGCCAAGATCGATTGGGCATATCACGAATTTTTACCATTGGACGAACTACGCGCCAACCCGGACGCCATGCCCAAATTGTCGCCAGCGGTGTATACAGCAGTCGAAACGGCAGTCCTGACAGAAGTGAATTTGCCGTGGTTCACAACGCATTTGCACGCGGCTTTTCGTGGCTCGCTGGAAATTATGGTCGAATTTCTCCATACCTGGACGAGCGAAGAAGATCAGCACGCGCTGCTGCTCGAAACTTACCTGATGCTCGGCGGCAGCGGCGATACCAAACGGCGCATGGCCTTACGTAAGGCAGTCGTCCGGCAAGGGTGGGCGACCAATATCGACAGCCACTTTCAGGCGATCGCGTACACCGCTATTCAGGAACTTGCCACCCAAACATTCTATTTGCGGGTAGCAGAAGTGGCCGAACACGAAGACCCTGGCCTTGCGCGTGCCTTGCGCCGAATCGCCAAAGACGAAACGCTGCACATGGCTTTCTATCGCGATGCGGTCAAGATGCACCTGGAAGCCGAGCCGAATTACGTGTATCCGTTGGCCGATGTGATCATGAAGTTTGAAATGCCGGGCAGCGGAATGCCGGATTATCTGGAACGCTCCGAGGTGATCGCGGAAGACGTGAACTACGGGCCGGAACAGTATTATACGCAGGTGCTCAATACACTGTGGAACTTCTGGGGCATCACCGAATTAGCGCCGACGTTGGCCGAAGCGCGCGAAGCACAACAGCGCGTAGTGCGCTACCATATGAAGTTAGGGCGCATTGCTGCACGCTTGACTGCGCGCCGTGAGAAGAAACAAGCTGATCATGAGAATGGCAATGGCAGCGGTATCACTCAATTGAGCGCTCGTTGACCTGACCTACCCATATTAACTTTCGATCGTGAGCGGGGGCGCTATGCTGAACCTTGATGATCCGCGTGCTGCCTTACGCCAGGCGTTCGGCTTGATCAAAGAAGGACGGGCGTCCGATGCGCTCGCCGTGCTGTCCCCCATTCTTGAAAAAGACCCCGATAATGCGGAGGCATGGTGGCTGTTAGCGCACGCTGCCGCCACTGCTGCTGATTCGGTGTTAGCCTGTCAGCAGGTGCTTTCGTTGCGACCGGGCTACGCACCTGCGCTGCAAATGCTCAGCGAGCAACAGTTGCAAACGGCGCGTGATTTGATCGATCAAAAGCAGCCGCGCGAAGCCTATGCCACCATTCAGGCGATCTTAGAACGCGAGCCGAACAATGCTGAAGCGTGGTGGCTGGCTGCGCTGACAGCATCCACCACCACCGAGTCGGCGGCGGCCTGCCAAAAAGTGTTAGCAATCGCGCCCGATCACGCGCTCGCGCAGCAAAAGCTGACCGCGCTTCAACAAACCCTCAGCCAATCCTTAAAAGTTAAGCAAAAACAAATTAAGCGCAGCAAACCTACTGGTAAACGGCGCATCGGCTGTGTATTGGCACTTGTTGGTCTGGCGGTGCTGGTGTTCGGCAGCACATTAGCCTTTATCAGCCTGACGGGTAACAACCTGGGCTTACCCATCGGCGCACAATTCAATACGCAGCAGGATTTAGGTCGGGTGGGACTCAAGCCGCTGATTAAGGTGGGTACGCTGGTGGTTGACTCGACCACTGATTTGTACTTCTCGTGTGGCGCAAACAGCCTCGTGTTGATCGTGGTGCGTTTCGTGACGACTAACAGCAGCCCTGGTAGAGCGGTCAGATTATATGATCCAACGCATCAGTTGCTCATGATCGGCGGGCCGGGCACGCAGCAGGATCACAATACCGCAACGCTCAGCACTCTGCTTACCGATGGCGGGCGCTATAACTTGCGATTGGTGGGCACAGCGGGCAGCGCACAAGGCGCATATGTGGCGCAAATCGTGATCGCTGATCCTGGCGCATTGTCGCCGCCACAATCCAACCAAACAAGTCCGGGGCAGTAGAAAATAAAACACTTCAATTTTTGTTAAGCATGAAATCAAAATAGATTTGGCAAACATTAGACGTTATCGTAGAGTCTGATTTGTTCAGCGTTTGTCAAGTAGCCCTTCAATATTTGACCACTGAATATATAAACTTTATGGCACTTAGAAAAAAGGAGTCTCGATGCCTGATCTATCACCCGCCCAGTACAGTCTCGTCTACAACGCTTTTTCGTTCGCGTTCGCCGCGATGTTGGCGGCCTTCATCTACTTCATCCTGGTACGTCAGCAGGTGACGCCTGAACTGCGCAACGCGCTCACCATGTCGTCGCTCGTCGTCGCGGTTGCGGGTTATCACTACTTCCGCATCTTCGAAAGCTGGCAAGCAGCCTACACACTGACAACAGATACCCTGAACAATGGCGCAGCCCTGTATCGACATGCTGTGACGAACCCGGCCTTCAACGATGCCTATCGCTATATCGATTGGCTGTTGACCGTGCCGTTGTTGGTAGCAGAGTTGGTAGCGGTGCTCGGTTTGGCGCGCGCCGTATCGATCAGCCTGACCGCGCGTTTGGCTTTTGCTGCGGTGTTGATGGTGCTGCTCGGCTATCCAGGTGAAATCGCATCGGATAACACTGCGCGCCTCATTTGGGGTGTGCTGTCCACAATCCCTTTCCTGTACATCATCTATACGTTGTTCACCGAGTTCAATTCGGCAGTCGCTCGGCAGCCGGAATCGGTACGCGGTTTGTTCAGCGCAGCGCGTTTGCTGCTGTTCGCCGTATGGGGCTTTTACCCGATCGTCTACTCATTGCATTACCTGAGCGGCTTCGGCAGCAGCGCCAACGTGATCATCGCCGTGCAAATCGGCTACTGCATCGCTGACGTGGTGGCTAAGGCGGGTTATGGCGTGCTGATCTATCAGATCGCGCGTGCCAAGAGCGTCGATCAACAGCCGGTCGGCGCAAAAGGTGCTGTACCTGCTGTCTAAATCAGGTTGCCCCACCAACCCATGGAATGTCTTAGTCCCTCCCCCTTTGGAGGGACTTTGATTCCTGTGAGCGTTTCGCCTCCCTTACAGACTTAAACATCAGAACACGCTTAGCACATTCGCGAAAAGCCCTGTACAATTTGCGGTCAAGTATTCATGTTCGCTAAGCTGGATTCATCTTATTTTATGGATAAACGAAACGTGTTGGCTCGGCTTGACGATCGCGCGCGGCTGATGTCGGCAGTGCTGGCCGCCACGAACTTTCCCGATAAATCGCAGGAGCGCCAGAAGCACGGTACGCATATGCACGCTCGCGATACGCGTAAGCTGGTGGCTGAATTTGCCAGTCACCCGGCGGTCAGCGCGTTGCAGGCACTACTGGATCGCAATACGCCGCTCACGTCGATTTACGGCTATGCGCTGCGTCTCGCATGGCCGACACTCGAGATCGACGAGCCGCCGCGTTGGGTGCCACCCCATTGGAATGAGCACTTGAAGCATTTTTACGAGGCGACCCACATCGATAAGTGGTGGAAAGATGACGACGAAAGCTGGCAAGCACCCGTGCGTCACCTGAACGAGATTTTTGATAAAGTCGATTTTTACGGGTTTTTGGAGCCTTTTTTTGGTACGCTGCCGGAGACGCTTGTATTTATTCCAAACGTCAGCTTTCCCACTGATGCGAATGTGCGCGTGCGGATCGGCGCGGAACTGTGTTTGCTGATGCCACCGCGTAAAGCGTGGGGCGACAGTGCGCCGTGGCCTTACGATAATGATCCGGCGTTTGTGTATCAGGAAGCGCTCAAAGCCTATGAAGAACTGCTGCTGAGCGGCTATTTCCACCAAATCCCGGACGTGATCGCGACACTCAGCGAACGACCGCTGCCCGTCGATGAAAAGTTCAGCAAGATGCATCCAGCGTGGATCGATCAGTTGACGGGCTTGTTCACGTCCGCCACGGTTGCGCTTTTCCTTGAGGAAGTGATCGACGCGCGCGAAGCCAAAGCATTCATCCAGATTCAGCAAAAGATGGAAGGACTCACCATCTTGCCCGGCGTGACAATGCTGCTCAGACGCTATCTGGACGATCAAAAGACAGGCAAGTACGCGAATTTCTCCGAATATTTGCCCACGTTTGTCAAGCATCTGCGATTGGTCAAGATGTAACATGGGATTGCAATTTTTCACGCCGCAATTTTTCGACGGACTCGTTTTAGTCATGACCGCCATTGGATTAGTGTTTGCCGCACGCCGCATCATCTACGATTTCAGGCGTGGGCTGCGCTATCTCGATCCGCCCACTAAACCACACCCCCCTCAGGAGACGCAGCCGTGATCGACATCAGCCTTATTCGTGAGAAGCCGGAATGGGTCAAGCAGCAGTTACGCGCGTTGCAAGAAGAGTCGGCCATTCCGCGCATTGATCGCATTCTTGAATTGGATAAACAGCGCCGTGCCGTGCTCGGTGAGTCCGAAACGTTGCAAGCCGAACGGAATAAGCTCAACAAAGCGATGGGGCGTTTTCGTGGCAGCAAGAACCTTGCGCCTGCGATCATCATGCAAACCGCCGCCAGCGTGATTACGGCAATCGCGGCGAAAGATTACGAGCGCGCACTGAGTTTGCTCAACGCCCCAACGGGCGATGCGACGAACGATTCTCACAGCGCTTATGGCAGTGTAGACGATGCGCTGGCTGCGCTTGGCGATGCGCTGCGTGCGATGGGCGATCAGGTCGAGCAAGCCACCCGTGACGCCGATACGATGCAGGATGAGCTGCATGACAATATGCTGTGGATTCCGAACATGCCGCATCCGAGCGTCAAAGTCGGCAAGGATGATTCCGAAAACATCATCTATCCGCACGAGGGCACAATTCGCCAGTTCGATTTTACGCCGAAACCGCACTGGGAAATCGGTCCGGCGCTGGACATTATCGACTTCGATCGGGGCGTGCGCTTATCGGGCAGCCGCTTTTATGTGCTCAAAGGGATGGGCGCGCGGCTGCAACGGGCGCTGATCAGCTTCTATCTGGATACGCATACGCAGCACGGCTATACCGAAGTATATACGCCGTTCATCGTCAAAGAGGAAGCGCTGATCGGTTCGGCGCAATTCCCGAAGTTCCGCGATGTGGTGTACAACGATCCTGAGGCGGCACTCTATTTGCTTCCCACCGCCGAAGTGTCGATCTGCAATCTGCATCGCGATGAAGTGCTGGAAGCCGATCAACTTCCGCTGTATTATGTGGCAAATACGCCCTGTTGGCGGCAGGAACGTACCAGTGCAGGCCGTGACGTGCGCGGGATCAAGCGAGTGCATCAATTTCAAAAAGTCGAGATGTTCAAGTTCACGACACCTGAAACAAGTTACGCAGAATTGGACGCTCTGATCGAAGATGCGGCGAATGTCTGTCGTGCGCTGCAAATCCCATTCCGGCGGATTGAGCAGGTGACTGGCGATCTCGGCTTTGCAGCGGCCAAAAAGTTCGATTTGGAGATGTGGGCGCCCGGCTGCGACGAATGGCTTGAAGTGAGTTCGTGCAGCAATTGCGAGAGCTTTCAGGCTCGGCGCGCAGCGATCCGCTACCGTCCAGCGGTCGGCGCACGGCCAGAATTTGTGCATACGCTGAACGGATCGGGCTTAGCTTTACCACGCACGATCATCGCGATCATTGAAAATTATCAGCAAGCCGACGGCAGCGTGATCATTCCCGAAGTGCTGCGCCCGTATATGGGCGGACTGGAAGCGATCCGCGCGAAAGCGTAGCGAACCGGCTTAGCCGAGCCGCTGAAACACATCGCGTACCGGCAAATTGAAACCCGGTAACACGTCGCCACCGTTCAGCACATCATCGATCGTCAGGATCGCAACTTGCGTGGCTGAAGTGTACACATGCACTGTGCGTGATTTTGGGTATACCCCCCATACCAGGCGTGTTCCGTGCGCAAAATACAGCACTACCTTATCGTAAATCTCGATCGCCGTATCGCCGAGGGAGCGGATTTCGATCGCCAGATCAGGCGCAAACGGGATGTACTTACCCGATAATTGTGTCAGCCGCCCTTTCGCAATGAAGCCAACATCCGGCGCAAGCACGGTGTCATCGCTCAGTTGATAGCCGCCAATCTCCCCCGTGACATCACCCAGATCACGCGGCAACACGAACGCCATCAGATAGTAAATGAAGAACGACGCCAAAATTGTATGGATATCCCCGGTGGGCGACACTATAATCAGCTCTCCATTGATCAGTTCGTAGCGATGTTCAGCCGCCGTGCTTGATAGCTGCCATAACTCATCGGCGGTGTATAGCTTTGCTTGTGTTGTCATTGTGTACCTAATTCACAGTTCGATCGTTTGTTTCGCTGTCCAACGCCTCGATAAATTCGCGTGTGTCACTGTAGAAGTCGTGGTGGCACTCGTCACGCATCCAATCGGGCAGCTTGCCGAGCGTGCGCAAATCGCGGACGAATGCTGCACGACACCTGCCACAAGGTCCACTTTCGTACATATTCAACAGCGATCTTTCCGCTTCATCGGATGGATGCACTTCGAATAGCTGCTCTATGGTCAATCCCAGACCGTGACATTCATATGCATCTTGATAGACGCGCTCAATCAGCGTTTCCAGAAACGCCCAATCACCGGCTTGATAGTTGTTCATCACCACTAAATCAACCATGCGCCCTATTCTGTAATTTTGCGCGATGTTATCCAATGCAAATTGTCTCACGGCAGGGTGCGACACTTTTTTTAAGACAGTAATTGTCCGATTCCAGATGCGCTCATTGTCATGCTCCGTCAATGGAAAAAGCAGCGTCGGCTCAAGTGGAAATGGGGTGTACAAAAATATCCGCAAGTATTTTTCTAAACGTTTTGGGTCAGACTCACTCAGCAGGTCATGTGCAGCAATGGTCAGTTCTTCAAGGCTAGCTGATTTGCTCCACTGAACAGCCTCTCCATTTACAGATTTACCTTGCTCGATCAGTGCTTTGAGTTCTGCATAAGTGAGCGTCGGCACTGGCGGATGATAAATATTGTCACTTTTTTGTTGTGCCGCAATCAGTTCAGCAAAAGCGTGCGTAGTGGGTTCTGCGAACATTTTCGCAAATGTGACGTTGGCCGCTTCTTCACCGATTTGCTCTTTAAGCTGATTAAATCCTCGGCGCGCCACGTACCAATCTTCCTCAGCGGCCAATTCCGCACCGACTCGTGCCGCCACGAACTTCAATCCGTCAACGTTATCCAATTGCACGATCTCGTAGATTCCAGCGTATTCTTCTAAGGCGGGTTGCGCGGAAAATTTGTCGTACATGGCCTGCCGTGCTTCCGCATCACCCTCAGCAGCAAACAGCCCGGTCAGACGATAGCGCTGTGGCACGTCATAATGATCATCTTCGGCCAGTGCCGCCAACCCCGCCAGGATACGATCGCGGTAAAAGGCTACATCGGGCGTGCTGTTGATCAGCTCGAACATGTACGCCCCGCGTGTGCCTTCAAGCTGTGGATCATACGATTGACAGTGCAAACACGCGTTCAGGATCAGGTCGCGGAAAGGCGTCATATCATGTTCGCGAGCGTAGAGCACCGCACGACCTAACCCAAGTTCAAGCATTTTCGCAAAATCAATAGTACGCATTCATTTCCCTCAAACAGTTGAGCAGTGCGCAATACTGTACCGTGCAAATCGACTCGGTGGTATTCTAAGCGCGGATGCTGCGCACTTGTCGCAGTGCTTAATGAAAAGGCCGATCGATCCAATGAATGCCCCTGCACTGTCGGCAAAACAAATCGTGCGCTCGGTCGTGATCGCGCTGGTCGTTGGCGGGTCGCTCGGCATTGCGGCGCTTAGCTGGATCACGGCGCGCCGACTGCCTCAATTTACAGCGCCTGAATCAGTATCGGCGGCGCTCGGCACAGCGGATCATTGGCAGCGTATACGCAATATCGGCAGCTTGATCGATGCACAGGCGATTGATGATAACAGCGTGTGGGCAGTCTTTGAAGGTGGCGTGATTGCGCGTCTGGATAACAATAGCTGGACGCAAATGCCCGATCAGGTTACAGGCGATGCGTTGACCGCCTTATCCGGCGCACGCTTGCTGGTGACGGGTGGCACGCGCATGGTTTGGCTCACCGCCGATCGTGGTGCGAACTGGCAGCCGATCGATTTGGGCGCATCTTTCGATCCGTCCGGCAGTACAACTAACAGTGCGACCAACACCAGCAAGCCGTCTTTGTGGCCGTTGATTGGGCAAGACGGCACGATCTGGCTCATATCGGATACGGCAATCGCGGTTACTGCTCAACAGTCGCTCACGGCGCAATCACGCGCCAACTGGAAAACGATCGACGCGCCGCCCGGACTCGTGTTCGTTCAATCCGAAAGCAGTTTGGCAGCCCATGACGGTTCATTGTGGATCACGCTTAACCCGACCGGCAAGAATACTGCCAATGCGCTTTCTACCCTGTGGCACTACACATTCGCTAACGGCTGGCAAACTACCGCGTTGATCCCACGCACGGGCGTTCGTTTTTTGGAAGACGCGAAAGGTGGCATATGGATCGCGCTGGCCGATGGTGGTGCGGCGCATTTCGATGGGGTGAGCTGGCACAGCTTCACGGCGAACAGCATTGGCGATCAATTTGCCGCACCTGATCGGGGATTAGAAGCGGGCGTGATCGATGCGGATAATAACGTGTGGTGGTCGGATAGTGACGGCAGCTTGCATCGCTACGACGGCCAAAATTGGATCATGTACGCCGTTTCTGACAGTGCATTTGCTTTCATGAATGCGGACAGCGTGCCGGTATTGGATAGCAGCGGCCATGTGTGGGTAAGCGGTGACTATCTGGCACAGTTCGCAAATGGCGGCTGGCGGCGGATCGATCCGGTACACAGCGCAGTATTCGATACGATGCACAAAACCTTTGTCGCGTCCGCCCGTTCGTTGGCGCGTGATGGATCATTGTGGTTCAGCGTGAGCAGCGCGGGCGTGGTTCGTTATGATGGAGTCCATTGGACATGGTTCGGCCCTGAAAACGGCACGCTGCCGATTTTGCCCAATTCTGGCGTACATGACGCCTATATTCCGCTCACCAGCACACGCAATGGAGGTATGCTGCTCTATCACGCGATCGAGCACGCCACTTACCGCTATACGCCTTGAGCGAGTAATTCTGCTAACGCTTTTCAGCGATGCGTAATTGAGCACTGCGGCTGCGCGGGTTAGCGGCGATCTCGTCGTCGCTGGCGCTGAGCGGCTTTCGCGTGATCAGGTCGATCCGCGCGACGTGCCCGCAGGTACAAATCGGCTGACGCGGCGGGCACAGGCAATCCGTTGACTCGCGCTTGAAATATTGCTTCACGATCCGATCTTCCAGGCTGTGAAAGCTGATCACCGCCAAACGCCCACCCGTTGCCAGCAAATCAAGCGCGATCGGCAAAGTACGCTCAACTGCGCCAAGTTCATCGTTGACGGCGATCCGCAATGCTTGAAAGCTGCGCGTGGCCGGGTGAATGCGCGTTTTATGCGATCCGTGCGGCGCATGGGGTACGGCTTTGGCGATCACGTCGGCAAGCTGCGTAGTAGTGCTCAGCGGACGGGCAGCGACGATCGCGCGGGCAATACGGCGGCTGTCCGTTTCTTCGCCATAGTTGAACAAAATATCCGCTAGTTCCGTTTCTTCGTAGGTGTTGACCATATCGGCGGCGGTCGGATCGTCCGAATCGGCATCGAAACGCATATCGAGCGGTCCGTCCGTGCGAAAGGCAAAGCCGCGATCCGCCTGATCGATCTGCATCGACGAAATACCCAGATCAAGCAGGATGCCGTCAACTTGCGCAAAGCCGAGCGACGGCGCAAGGCTGCCCATTTGTTCATGGCTGGCATGGATCAACGTCGCTCGCTCGCCATATGGGGTTAGCCGTTCGCGTGCCAGGGTGAGCGCCTGTGCATCACGATCGAAGCCGAGCACGCGCGCCGAAGGATTCGCTGCCAGAATTGCTGCCGTATGGCCGCCCGCGCCGAGCGTCCCATCGATAAACAGACTATCTGGGCGTGCCCCGACGTTTAAGCCGTCCAGCACCGCCGCGAGCAATACTGGCACATGCGCAGCTGTATTTATAGTCATTGACCGTTGATCCTTTCATTGTCGCTGCTTTTGTTGCTAAAGCTCATCGCGAACCCTGAACTACCAGTGTTCAAACAGAAGGCAGACCGCCGTTTGCTTCTGTTTGAGCGCTATAGCGCTCCATGATCCGCTGTGGATTAGTGAATGGCGTAAACCCGAACTGTGCGTAAAGCGTATGTGCATCCCTCGTGATCAGCATAAAACGACGCAAATCTTGCAATTCGGGCATTTCTAAAATGCACCGCATCAGCCATTTGGAGAGGCCGCGTCCCCGGTACGTTTCCACAATGAATACGTCGGCCAGGTACGCGAAAGTGGCCTGGTCGGTGATCACCCGTGCGAAGCCGATTTGCGCCGTACCCTCATACATGCCAAAGCACATCGAATTGTCAATCGAGCGCTGAACGACCGTAAGCGGTCTACCCTTTGCCCAATAAGCATGGTTGCTCAGGAACTCGTGGATTAGCGCAACATTCAGGCGCGTTTTATCCGTGTTGATCGTCAGGTTGTTTTGCGTAAATTCGATGACATTCATAATTGCATTCCTTACAGCCGTTTATCAGCACAGGTAAATATACGCAGATCAATAGGTGAGTGCAAAAATCAGGACAGCATAGGCGCTTTGCAACCGTGCCGGATCGCGGGTAAAGTCTGTGCTTGAACCACGTACTACAAAGAAAGACTCCCATGACCGATTTTTCAGTAGCAGAACTTAAGCAGTTAGCCGCACAGGAAACTGGCCCGTGCATATCGATCTATATGCCGATCGACCCTACCAATGTTCGACCGCAGCAAGAAACCGATCGCCTCAATCATTTCCTGAAGCAAGCTGAGGCGCAGCTTATGGAAACCGGGATGCGCCGCCCGGAGGCTGAAGCATTTTTGGCACCTGCTCACCAGCTGGTCAGCAATACCGATTTTTGGCGGCAGCCCCGGCAAGGCATTGTCCTGTTTCTAGCGCCTGATTTCTTTCGCTATTTCGATGATAACAGCATGGCGATCGAATTCAGCGAGATGCTCAGCGTTGGTGATCGCTTTCAGATCAAGCCGCTGCTGCCGCTGTTGACAGGCAACGGACAGTTTTACATTCTGGCGCTCAAGCAGAAGCATATCGGGCTTTTGTTCGGCACGCGCGATACTATCCGGTCGATCCAACTGGAAAGCGCACCGCATGATATTCATGAAGCACTCGGTGAAGAAATATCCGATACGGTGAAGCAAGGTCGCCCGACGGATCCCGATGATCAACATGAGAAGTTTGGCGCATATGATCCGAGTCATGAGGAGAAAGAGCGTATTCTGCGCTATTTCCGCGTGGTAGATGCCGTTGTTCATAAGTATCTGGCAGGTGGTCAAACCCCGATGCTGTTGGCGGGCATGGAGTATCAACACTCGATCTACCGTCAGGCCAACACCTACCCGCATTTGTTGGATCAATCGATCAACAAAAACGTGGAGCACATCCCCGCCGAAGAACTGCATGATCTGGCCTGGCCGATCGTTGAGCCGCTGTTTGACCAAGCGCGCGAACATGCCCTGGATCGGTTTCATCAGAATGTGCAAGGGGGACGCACGGCTAATACGCTGGTGGACGTTTTGGAGGCGGCACACTTCGCGCGCGTGGACACGCTGTTCGTAGCGGAAGGCGTTCAGCACTTCGGCAAGTTCGACCCGACCACGATGGAACTTCAGGAGTCGGACGATCAAGCCGCTGGCAACGTCGATCTGATCGATGAAGCGGCGGCGCACACGATCCTCAACGGTGGTACGGTATACGTGCTGCCGACCGACCCGCCGCCCGATTTGCCAGCGCTTCCGGTAGCACTCCTGCGCTATTGATCGTGTGAAGCAAAGCGGTATAGCGTGAATCACGGCAGCCCAACTTTATCGGTAGGGCTGCCTTTTTTTGGTGGTTTTGATAATCGGTCAGACCATTGTGGAACCGCTTAAGCGGTAGTTTTTGGCGTCATCCGCGTATCGATATAATGAACCGCTTCACCAACGGTGGTGATCTTCTGGGCGTCTTCGTCCGAAATTTCGCCGCTGAATTCTTCTTCGATCGCCATGATCAATTCGACCAGATCGAGCGAGTCGGCTTCCAGGTCTTCGCGAAAGCGGGCAGTGGTGGTCACACGGCTCGGATCGACGCCGAGTAATTCGACGATAATATCACGGACGCGTTCTTCAGTTGATGCCATTTTGGCTTTATCCTCCGGGGTGAATATGCAAAAATAAACGACGGGTAACTATATCTCATATGGCGAACGGCGTAAACCCGCAGTGGCTGCCCCGTCTTCACCTGAATTTGAGGTTGAGCCTGGTTTGACACGACCCGATGCGGTGGGTAGGATTACGCCACTATCATAAAGGAACACGCACTTATGTCACAAGTTACGGATGCGCAGCCAACCGAGCGCCGTAAAGCCGATCATATTCGCATTAATCTTGAACAGGATGTTCAGTTTCCGCGCCTGACGACTGGCTTGGAGCATTACCGCTTTATGCATCAGGCGCTGCCCGAACTTGATCTGGCGCACATTGATTTGCAGGTTGAATTGCTCGGCAAACGCTTGAAAGCGCCGCTGTTGATCTCCTCCATGACGGGCGGCACTGCGCAAGCGGAAAAGATCAATCGGCGGTTGGCCGAAGTCGCACAGGCCAGCGGAATCGCGATGGGGCTTGGCTCCATGCGCGCCGCCGTCGAAGATCGCGCGCTGCTCGGCAGTTACGCGATACGCAGCGTCGCGCCGGACGTTTTATTGTTCGCAAACCTGGGCGTAGTGCAATTCAACTACGGCTACGGGATCGATCAATGCCGTAAAGCGGTCGATATGGTGCACGCCGATGCGCTCATCTTGCACTTCAACGCCTTGCAAGAGGCGGTGCAACCGGAAGGTGACGGCAACTTCAGCGGACTGCTCAGCAAAATTGAGGCCATTTGCAAAGTGTTGGAAGTGCCCGTGATCGCCAAAGAAGTGGGATGGGGATTCAGTACGCCGACTGTTCATGCGCTGGCAAATGCCGGAGTCAGCGCGATCGATGTGGCAGGTGCAGGCGGCACCTCGTGGAGCGAAGTGGAATATCACCGTGCGCCCACCGCTTTTCATGCACGAGTCGCCCGCAGTTTTGCGGATTGGGGGATCCCGACTGCTGATGCGATCGGCTATGCGCGTGACGGTGCTCCACAACTGCCGATCATCGCCAGCGGCGGCCTCCGCGACGGGATCGACGTGGCGAAGTGCATTGCGTTAGGGGCAACCGTAGGCGGATTGGCAAGCCCGTTTCTCAAAGCTGCCGATGAATCGCTTGAGGCCGTTGAATCGCTGGTAGCCGAACTGACTACGCAGCTGCGGGTTGCTATGTTTTGCAGCGGCGTTGGCACAATCGAAGCCCTGCGCAATGTGCCGCTGCTGCGCGTTTAGCATGAGAAAAGCCCTCACCCCGGCGTTTCTCCTTTGAGAGAGCGATTTAGGGTGAGGGGTGCTTGCTCCCTTAAAACGAGCCGTCGAGCTGACCCGCTGCCAGCCCTTCGGGAAGTGGCTCAGGCCGTTTAACGGTAGTTGTCGGCGTGACGTGCTGGCGGCTGCGCGATGATTCCTCAAAGGACTGCATGACATCCAGCACATGCAGCGCCAATTCGCCGCTGGCACGCTGCGGACGATTATTGCGAATCGCGTAGGCCATATCTGCTACGCCGATTCCACGCCCAACGTCGGCGCTGTGAGTGAGCGGCACATCGTTCCACTCGCGTTTGGTGCGATCCCAAAGCTGCACCGGCCCGCCAAAGGTATTCGGATCAGGCAGCCGCAAAGTGCCTTCTTCGCCATAAATTTCGATGTGCGAGCGATCCGACCAAACATCGAATGAAGTTACCAGTGTGCCGACGACACCGCTCTCAAAGGCCAGCACGCCCGGTAAGTGCGTCGGCGTATCGACGGTGATCCGTTGACCATTCCGCGCTTCCGACGTGATCAGCCGTTCTGCGAAGGAAACCGCCGTGATGCTGGTCACCGCCGTGATGGGACCCAGCAGGTTGATGAGCGCCGTCAGATAATACGGCCCCATATCGAACATTGGACCAGCGCCCACTTTATAGAAAAATTCAGGGTTCGGGTGCCAGCTTTCCGGGCCGTGGCTGAGCATAGCGGCACTAAAGGCAATCGGGCGGCCAATTGCACCAGAGTCGATCAACTTACGACAGGTTTGCAGGCCACCACCTAAAAACGTGTCAGGCGCGCAACCAACCCGTACCTGTTTGGCACGCGCCGCCGCCAACAGTTGACGGCCATCTTCGCGGTTGAGCGCCAATGGCTTTTCACTGTGAACGTGCTTACCAGCGGCGATCGCGGCCTGGCTGACGGCGGCGTGCGATTGCGGCGGCGTCAGGTTGATCACAATATCGATCGTCGGATCGGCCAGCAGTTCGTCAACGCCTGACGCTTTCTGGATTGTCCACTCCTGTGCGGCAGTATGAGCGCGGCTCTCGTCCATATCGGCGCACGCGATCAGGTTCAAAATGTCGAAACTACGGCAACCTTTGACGTAAGCCGGGAAAATATTGCCCGTGCCGATGATGCCGACGTTCACCTTACCGCTATTTACCTTGCTGGCATTCATTTTATCGGCCATGACCCAACTCTTTATTTACCAGATACTGATAGCTTTTTTCAACGGCTTCCAACATATCGGTCGCACATTGGTCAAGTTCAACGATCAGCCACTGCGCATTGCCGCCGCTCGCGTTGACGATCGCCGGAATATCAAGCGCGCCTTCGCCAAGTGCTACCATCGGCTGACCAGGCACTGCTGACCCTCCCGGACCATCCTTCATGTGCAGCAGCGGCGCGCGCGTACCAAAGTCCTTGACCACGGCTGCCGGGTCTTTGCCGCCTGCTTTGATCCAGTACGTATCCAGTTCAAAAATCACGGCTGGATCAAGATGCTGGCGCATGATCTCCAAACCGAAGCTGTCACCAAGCGGCGCTGGCTCAAACCAGTGATTGTGATAGCCGATAGTCAGGCCGTACTGCTGTGCAACCGTGCTCGCTTCGTTGAGCCGCTCACAGCTTTGCTTGATCAGATCAACTGACGCAAATTGTTCTGGTGGCAGCCAGGGCAGCACGATATATGAAGTGCCGAGCGCTTGCGCCGTCTCGATTACTTCGTTGCGCGCGTCACTGAGCGGCAATGCGCTGTGCATACTGCACACTTTCAAGCCCAACGTACTGAATAATTTGGTCGCATCGCTCGGCGTTCCACCAAATACACCCGCCGTCTCGACGCCTGCATACCCCATCGCGGCTATTTTGTGAATAGTTCCGCCGAAATCTTGCTGCAAAGCGTCACGCACGCTGTACAGTTGAATAGCGATTGGTGCTGTTGTTGCTGACATAAAAATTCCTCTTCAAACCAAGTGCAAGTAAATTCAAAGCACAGCTACCCATTATAGCCGCTCATTAAAATCTAATCGGATTTTCATCCAATCTATGGGCTCCATATCTAGAATGAGCGGCGTTAAAGCTCTACCAAATGGCAAACTTTATGTTTTGCCAGATAAGAAATATCAAAGGACATGCTGTTTATGGAACGTCAACGTGCTCAGTTCGTCGGTTTCGTCGCGTTAATTGCTGTCGCTGTGAGCGGCGTCAATCTGTTCAGCCCGGCGGTGTCGGCATCCGCTGCATCGGTGGTGGCGCAAAGCAATCTGTACAAGTCGTGCGTCAACTATAAACTCACAGCGCCGCTGGATTCGCAGGCAACCGTGAGCGCGACCGAAGTAACCACACTGGCTGGCCCAACGCAAGCGGCAACGATGAGCGCCACGACACAGGCAGGCGCAAGCAGCGGTGACAATATTGCTTTCATGAGCATTGTTGGGGCAGACTCGGAAGCCTGCTACGTGGCGTCCGAAACTTTCCTGCAAAACAACATGATGCAATTGCCAGCCGGTTTTAATGGTGCTGTCGGCGTTACCAAAACCATCAGCGGTGATATCGCGCTTGATCGCACCAATGTTGCCAACAGCCAAATTGGTGACATCACGATTAACATCAGTGAGTTCAAGTCCGATAATGATCGGCGCGACGGTTTCATTCGGCAGCGCTTCCTGGAGTCGAACAAGTATCCGTTTGCGACCTTGACGAACAGCACGGCGATCGGCCTTCCATCTGGTGCTTATCAGGATGGGCAACTGCTGAAGTTCCAGATCAAGGGCACGTTGACCGTTCATAACACCAAACGTGATACGGTGTTCGATGCAACTGGCTTCATCAAGGATGGTTCGCTGGTCGTAACGGCGATCACGACCTTGAAAATGAGCGAGATGGGTGTGACCGTGCCGGATATTGGCGGCCTGTTGAAAGTCGATGATTCGATGGACATCGTCGTCAACATTGTGGCACGTGAAGGGCAAGCTAGCGCGACCGCAGCAGCAACCGCAGCCAAATAAAGCAGCGTTCTAATGCTTATTGTCCGACCATTCCGTATCGGTGAATGGTCGGATTTTTGTATATACTCGACTGATGCCTGAAATTGGAGTTGGAAAAATGAGCAGACGCCGCTTAATTCTTGCCGCCGTGATCGTGGTTGCCGTACTTGCGCTAGTGGTCAGATCAGATAGATCTTAGCGATAATTGGCTATACGAGACACAAGGAGCGTATAGCCATGGCCAAAATTGAATTGAGTGAAGCCGAACGAAGTGAATTAGAACGCTATCTCAGCCGCGGAAAAACCAACGCCCGAAACATTAAGCGGGCTCAGATCCTGCTCAAAAGTGCCGACGGTTGGTCCGCTGCGCGTATCGTGGAAACATTTGGCATCAGTGCGGCGACCATCACGAATGTGCGCAGCCGCTACCGTGCGGGCGGAATAGCGGAGGTGCTCCAGGATAAAGTACAGGCGAAGCGCCGCCGAGCGCTGGGTGGAACCGAAGAGGCGGTGTTGGTGGCGCTAGCCTGTAGCCTAGTACCAGACGGTCATGACCATTGGACGCTGCGAATGCTGCGCGACAAACTGATTGAACTCGAGGTCGTGGAAGGGATATCGGCGGCGACCATCCAGAACCGCTTAAAAAAAATGAGCTTAAGCCCTGGCAACGCGAATCGTGGTGTCTCCCCAAAAAGATAGATGTCGGTTTTGTGGCCGCGATGGAAGATGTTTTGACCACCTATGCGCTGCCCTACGATGTCGACTATCCGCAGGTGTGCCTCGACGAAAAGCTGGTCATGCTTCATGCCGATGTGGTGGCGCCGTTACCAGTCCAACCCGGCCAGCCGGAACGGGTCGATTATGAGTATGAGCGTGCAGGCACGGCCAACTTGTTTGTCATGGTCGAACGGCTGGCGGGTTACCGCCATGTCGAAATCACCGCGCGGCGGACTGCCGAAGACTACGCCCGTCAGTTGCAGTGGTTGGCCGATGTTCGCTATCCCAACGCGAAGAAAATCCGGCTGGTACAGGATAACCTCAATACCCATCGACTGGCGAACCTGTACTTGGTCTTTCCACCGGCTGAAGCGAGCCGCCTAGCCGAGCGCTTTGAGATCCACTATACCCCGACCCATGGCTCGTGGCTCGATATGGCCGAAATTGAAATCGGTATCTTTGAACGCGGCTGTTTAGCCAAACGCGTAGCCAACATTGATGAATTAAAGCGGCGGGTTACGGCGTTGGAAACCGAACGCAATACCGCTCATGCTACCATAAATTGGCGCTTCACCGCCGATGACGCACGCGTCAAATTGGCCCGCCTTTATCCAAGACTGGAAGCCGTCCAAATTCCCTAAAAGCAATCTGATCTGACCACTAGGCATGTATTGCAACCTGTTGATGATCTCCAAAGCGCTATACGGTGGCTTGCCGAAAAACCCGCCTGCGCCGCTTGAAGATTTTATCGACAGCACCGTCAAGACGGGCGCGGACGTCTCGCGCGGTCGCCAGTGGTGCTACGACGCTTCACAAGCGATCATCGCGTCTGGGCGCGCAGTGCCAGCCCTGTTGGTGGGTCGTCTGGCCGCCAGTCGGCGCGACAAAGCCAACGTCCCGCTCACCTCCGAGCACTGGCTGGATCGGCTGCACAGCGCGGTCAAAGCGCACATTGAAACGTTCCGAGGGCAGCGCAGCGAACTGGCCGAGCGCGCCATGCCACCTGCACAATTATTCGACCATGCCTTTAACAGCGGCGAGCGCGAGTGGCTCGACACGGGCGCGGCACTCAACAGCCTGTACCGCACAGTTCGCGGAAAGCGGCTGCACGGCAAGCGCACGGGCGAACGGCTTGACGACGCCGATATGGACGCCATCCGCAGCACGATTGACCACTATCTGAGCAGGTTCGATACGAGCGATCAGGGCGCGATCCTGCGCGGCGCGTTGGTCACGGCGGCTTTGAGCGATGAGTCATCG
>Ga0209512_1001795_pt1 | contig 24905 bp, 21 predicted proteins | sample frozenSSSSmetaG_FD_184142 | JGI IMG/M metagenome (GOLD analysis project Ga0209512, IMG submission 184142) | Glacier valley bacterial and archeal communities from Borup Fiord, Nunavut, Canada, to study Microbial Dark Matter (Phase II) -... | ecosystem: Environmental > Aquatic > Freshwater > Ice >...
CCAACAGGGTTTCAATCCTTTGATTGTATCCCCAGATTGCCCGATGGCTGGAAACAAATGAGTTTGCTGAATGTCGGTGCTTTTTCAGGAGGGTTTAATATTGAGGTGTATAGGAAGGAAGCAGATCAAATCCAGGTAATCATCACAAAAGGACGCAAAGAAGTGTACTCTAAAACCGCAAAGATGGGCGAGACCTTCAGCATCGAAATGTGACCGTGTCACCGGAGGCCAGCCACGTTCTTTGCCGATTTTGGTAAAAGTTTCTGCATACCCGGGATAATATTCATCAACAGCGCTCTTTTTTTTACCTTGAGGCAATGAACATCAGATCAAACCCAACAACTATTTCTCCGCAACACTATGCTCGTGCCGGAGGCGTGCTTTACCTGATTATTATTGCTGCAGCCCTTTTTTGAGAGGTACTGGTGAGAAGCAAGCTCATCATACCGGGGAATGCCGCCGCAACTGCTCACCAGATTATGGCTTCTGCCCATCTGTATCGTAGCGGTATCGCGGGAGACCTCCTCATCATCACATTCAATAAATGGGTCATACCATTGAGCTTTTTTGCGGACCCATTCGAGCCAGTTTCTTAAGTCTTCTGAAATGCCGTTGGTTTCTATTGCTTTTTGTTCAACTGAATCAATATATGTCTCCTTATTCAACAATTACATTTGTAGCATCATTTTTTATTTGTATGTCATGCCCCCTGACCCGTAAAGCTTTTATTAGTGTATCCATGAATCTGAGCGCCCTTGCCAGATTTGGTTTAGCAACTTTAATATCCAGTTCACCCCTTTGACATAATAGCAGCCATTATGTTCATAGCGGTCTTTGCTATTCAAACTTTCGCGGGCAGCGATAATTAATTTATCGGGGTTGGTTGATTTTTCAGGAACATACAGTTTAGATTTAAGATCATTCTCTATTTCATTTTGTAAGATTTTCAGTGGAGATACCCCATCATTGGAAACATGCTTCATATCTTCACTTCTTATTGTCAGCGTAACTTCCGTATCTCCTGTCGGGTTTATTTTATTTATCAATATGAGTCAACCCATGACTCCTGCCCATATTTTGAAATTCAGCCTTTTATCCCGTTTATTGGTTGGTTTGTCTTTCCAGTGAATTTTAATCATTTCGATGACTGAATGAAGGATTTAATTGGTATCTCATGCTACCCATATTTACCGGCTGCTTAAAAGCCTCTTCCAAATAATCCACGATCTTATATCCTTTAGATGTACATCATAGTTTCAGAAAATAGAACTCTCATTAGAACATTTAGGCAGGTTTCGGATAAGCTTCATACTTCCACAGGCTCTCATAGCTTAAGTTATCCAGTTGCTTTAATTTCAAATAGGAGTATATAAAACTGATTGGCCTTGCAGGCTTACTATTTTTAAAGCTATAACGTATTTTAAGAACGTTATACGGTTAATTTACTAAATTGCTTCTTCATTAACGTTTCGTCTTAATTAAAAGATTTTCAACTGATTGTTATTTAGCTCTTTGAAATTTTGTAGTATGGGTTTAGTAAATAATTTATGTAAAGACACTTTATTGAAGATGCAGATACTAACTACCTGAATGATTTCATATAATGACTGCTTTAGCTGAAATTTCTTTTTTGCAATAGCGATCAGGACATACACAGAAATTGCAATCCAAATTTGAATCTTCACGGCGTTTTCGGATCTGCCCCAAAAAGATTTTATTTTTAAATGCTGTTTGATCCATTTGAAAAACAATTCGATTTTCCATCTGTGTATATAAAGTTGCGCTATTTCGGCTGCCTTTAAGTCAAAGTTGTTAGACAAAAAAACTAGCACACGGTCATTCTCAGCATCATAGAATTTTATTCTTTGCATTCTGACGGAAAATCTCGTTAAGCATAAAATCCATTTAAACGGATTGTTTGATCACAGATGACTCCGGTCAGCCTACTTGCAGTTACGGATGATAATTGTGAAAAATTGAGGTTATCCTTGGCCCGCGTAATGAAAAAGGCTTTACTCTTATGAATATGATATAATCTTCCAAAGTCGGTATAGCCGCGGTCTACGACGTAAAAGCTATCTGGCTGAAAGATTATATTGTCCAGGATATTTACTTTATGCACCGATGCAGGAGTAATTTGGATAAATTCAGGAATAGCAGTTTTCAAATCTAATTGAACATGGACTTTAACTCCACCTTTTGTTGTTCGGAATTTTGCCCAACTGAAAGCTGACAGACATACGTCAATTACAGTTGTATTAATTGCGAATACGTTGTTTTTGAGATCACTTTCTTTTAGATACAACGATTTGGCTTCTTAGATTAAGATCATTGCCATCTCAGAGAAAATTTTGCAATTGCGACTTTCATTTGCATTTGATAAAGTGCTCTTTGCGATGGCTTGACCAATACCGAGATGATATAATTTACCGGCATTAGCCCGCAGGCAAATTATAGTATCGGACAAACTCTCCCGATGAGTTAGCTGACCAAAGGCCATGCAGAGAAATTGCTTCCAGCATGGAAACTGCTTGGATTTAAAATCTCCCTTGTATCGATTAACACAAGCATTAAATACTTTATGAGAGACCAGTTCCATTATCTGAGAGAAGACATATTTGCCTTGATGCATAAGTATTGATTATCAATACCTTAAAGCAAGATAAATTTTTTTGAATTTCAAATCGTTTCCATTCTAAAATCCGCTGAAACCCAATACAGACAATAATTTCAAAGAACTTTTTTATTCAACATCGAAACAACACTGTTGCTTCTTATCACTTTATTAATACCTTAACTATGACCCCTTCGTTTAAGTCTGAAACCAGACCAGCTTATAGAGAGAAAGGCAATACTTATTACTCTGACTCCTGCCAGCCTCTTGTATCAGCGTGGGAAGCTGGCAATATTAAATTAGAAGCATGGGCCAGAAATTGGTATCCAGGTTTTAAAGTTTCACAAAAAGTTGTTCCTGGTGTTAATACTATAGGTTACTGGGATGCTCACAAGCCCCAGGACTGGGGCCTCGACTGGCATAGGAACGAGGGCATTGAAATAACTTTTCAGGAAACTGGCAAGTCGATTTTTTCAATTGATAAGGAAAGTTATACTGTTGTTTCTGATCAATTTACGATAACCCGTCCATGGCAACCTCACAAAATAGGTAATCCTAACATCGGGATCGGCAAGCTTCATTGGATCATTTTTGATGTAGGCGTGCGTCATCCACATCAAGAATGGATATGGCCCTCTTGGATCATTTTGAATAAGAAGGATATAGATGAATTATCCAAGATGTTAAGACAAAATGAGCGTCCAGTGTGGCAGGCGAACTCGGAAATTAGGAAATGTTTTCAGAAAATAGGTTCTTTAATCACCGATGATAGAACCGCGGTTAATGAGTCTTGGATAGCTATCTATATCAATGAATTGTTATTACATATATTATCCTTATTCCGAGAAGGCTCTTTTGATTTTAATGAATCGCTTATGGAAAGCACTAGAACAGTTCAGTTATTTATTAATGATTTGAATAACCATTTTTTAGAACCTTGGACACTCGAATCCATGGCAAATTACTGCAAATTAGGAACCACCCGTTTCGTACATTATTTCAAGCAAATTACCAATAGCACCCCAATGCAATATTTAACATGCATTAAGATCGAGGCTGCGGCTGCAAAATTCAGAGTTGACAAAAAAGCTAAAATCAACCAAATTGCTTTAGAATATGGTTTTTCAAGTAGTCAATATTTTTCAGCTGTTTTCAGAAAACAAACAGGCTCCTCACCAGAGGTATACAAGGCAGAGAATATAGAAAAACTATCTCATTAAGGTCATTGTTGACTCAGTTTTAAAGTTTCCCTTCCGATATATCACTTTCACTTAATTATAGTCACAGCTATCTCATTACAACAGCGGCTTTTTTATTCTTGTATACTTGTATAAATTTATTCACTGACTGTATTTGAACAACTTCTATAGTTACAACTAAATATCTTTGAAGTATAATAATCAATCTATTTGATTTTAAGCTGTATGAATATTTATAATACCAAACGATTGTACACTGCAAGTTGTATAGCACTTCTTGTTACGGCAATGACCTTTTCTGTTCGCGCCAATCTTATAGGCGAACTTGGTGAAGAATTTAGCTTGAGTCCAAAACAAATCGGCGAAGTTACTTCAGCTGCTTTTTGGGGATTTACCCTTGCGATGTTTGTTGGAGGTCCACTTTGTGATATCATAGGAATCGGAAAATTATATCTTCTTTGTTTTATTGGCCATTGTTTAGGACTGGTACTTACCATTTATTCTACCGGTTACTGGTCTTTGTTCCTTTCCACATTATTAGTAGGTATAGGCAATGGTTTTGTGGAATCAGCAAGTTATGCAATGGTAAGTAGTATGTACCGTAACCAAAAAACAAAGAAATTAAATGCATGGCATATTTGGTTTCCCGCTGGTATAGTGATTGGAGGACTTCTTGCCTACGTCATAACCTTACTAGGATGGGGCTGGAAAGTTCAAATCGGGATTATCCTTCTCCCAATGCTTATCTATGGGGCATTGTTCTTTCATCAGTCTTTCCCTACATCTGAGCGTGTTATGCTTAAAATCTCCAACTCTGCTATGATCAGAAAATGTTTTAATCCTTTATTCATTTTTATGTTGTGCTGCATGGCACTAACTGCGGTAACTGAATTGGGAACAAATCAGTGGATTGTGGAACTTTTAGGAAACATTGGGGTACCCTCCATATTGCTATTAGTCTTTATTAATGGGTTAATGGTTATTGGAAGAATGAATGCAGGGTATATCCTAAACAAAATATCTAGCAGGGGCCTTTTGCTTATTTCGTCAGTTTTTTCATTTATAGGGCTAATATGGTTAAGCTATTCACATGGGTATTCTTCCTTTTTGGCAGCCGGTGTTTTTGCAGTAGGTATCTGTTTATTCTGGCCAACTATGATCGGCTTTGTTTCGGAAAATTTACTGGAAACAGGCCCGTTAGGATTGTCACTGATGGGTGGAACGGGAATGCTGGCTGTCTCTTTAGCCATGCCTTACCTGGGACAATTGTATGGCAATGAAATAGAAAATGCTAAAAAAGCGATTGAACTTACAGGGCCTCTTTTGAAAAATTCAATGCAAATAGAAATAAATGCTGGAACTCAGACCTTACGATATGTATCTATCCTTCCGGGCATCCTGATAGTAGCGTTTACTTCGCTGCAATTCATGAAAAAGTGGGATATCAAGCATAAAGGGAAGGTAGTCATCCACTCTTCAACTGTTTAAATATCTTTTAAAATATCGTAATTAATTTAATAATCTATGGCAAAGTTTAGGGTAAGTCTTAATATGGAATTCTGCAGGAGCGCGGACAAGGGGTTTGAAGAAGGTGTAAAGATAGCAGCTGAGCTTGGATATGAATACATTGAGCCAATGGTTCATACAGGTTGGGAACTGCTTAGTGAAGTGCATTACTTTCATTCTTTTTCTATGGAGGAAGACACTTTGCTTATGAAAGAAATTTGCGACCGGTATGGAGTTAAGGTCAGCAGTATTAGTGGCCACAGCCCTTTAATGAAACCAGAAGCGGCGGTACCACGACTGACCCGGGCTATCATCTTAGCAGATGCAATGAATTCCGGTTTTGTCAATACTGATGAAATGGTTAAACCGGATTGGATGAATGATGAATTTGCCCATCAAGTGATGAAATATTCTCTAACCAAAGCTTGCATGGTGGCAGAACGTCATCACGTTAAATTGTGCATTGAGCCTCATGGCGTTTACACCAGTACTGCAGATGGTTTATTGCGCATAATGAATTTATGTTCATCACCTTACATAGGAGTTAACTGGGACACGGGCAATTCGTATCTGGCTGGAATAGAAGATCCATACGAAGGACTTTTCGAGGTAAGAGATCATGTAATGCATATACACGCAAAAGATATCAGCACGGAGCAAAGTATCAGTGAACGGGGATCGGTTACAGGAACTCCTGTGGGCTGTGCTTGTGGTGAGGGTGTGGTTAATTGGGATAAGGTGATTGAAATACTTGAGCCTATTGACCGTGAAATATTTCTAAGTGTGGAATGCGGTAAGATTGATGAAGCTGAAAGAAGTTTGATTTTTTTAAAAAAAGTATTAGGCAACTTACTTATTAAACACAGTTCAAATGTGTCTTCATGCTGACAACCGGTAAAGGTAGTTATACTGAAAGAGAAATGAATTTTAAGTATTAATAGATATGAAACGAATACGTTTAAAAAAGGTAATAGCCTGTATGGCTATTATTTCTTTACTTCTTCAAGGAGGAGTTGCTTTTAGCCAAACTTCAATGGAATCTTCCACCGAAGTCGGCTTGCAAAATCTTTCTGCTTTTAAGATGCCTCATGCAAATTGGAACATTGTAGGAAAAGTGATTTTTGGGATGGATGAGAAACAAATGAAAGTTGAAAAAGGGAATGGCATTTTATTTCATCCTGCTAAGCAAAATAACCAGGATAATCTTTTGACAACTAAGTATTTTGGCGATTTGGAATTGGAGTTCGATTTTTTGTTGTCCGCACATTCCCATCTAAATGTATATCTACAGGGAAGATATGGTATAGATTTGTGGGATAGCTGGAGCAAAGAAAATGCTAAAGCAGGAACCAGCGGTGGAATTTATCAGGGTGGTACTTCTGTTCCTTCTTTCAGATCACCAGGTGTAAGCGTTTGTCGCGCCCCAGGCCTCTGGCAACACGTCCAAATCTACTTTCAAGCACCAAAATTCACCGGCGGAAAAAAGATTACCGATGCGAAATTTGTAAAAGTCGTTTACAACGACATGGTCATTCATCAAGATATTATTTTACCCACTCAAAATTCCTTTCAGGGAATTTTTAAAGACGAAAGTGCTACTGGCCCGATCTTGTTTACCACATCTAACAATATTGGCATCCGTAACATCAGGGTCAGCCCATTTGGATCAGATAAAGACATGGCAATGGCATCAGTGCCTAAGAGAAGAAGGCCGGCTCCCCGCCCTATACTGCTTAATCCTACAAATGAGACGATTGTTCAGCGCTGCTTTATAAAGTACAACGGAGAAAAAAGGACTTTTTGCGCGTCCGTAGGTGACCCTTCAGGCATTCATTATGCACTCGATATGTCGCAGGCTGAAATACTTAATGTATGGAAAGGAGGATTCATAGATGCAACGACAATGTGGGATGATCGTGGTGTTATTCAATTAGCAGAACCCACAGGTAGTAAGATAGAAATGGATGCAAAGCCGACTTTTGCCTTACTTAACAATTTGGAAAAGGAATGGCCAGATTCTATAGACCATTCTCAAAATTTTAGTTTCAAAGGGTATAGCCTGAATGAAAAAGGTCAGCCTTTATTCAAATATGTATTTAATGGAACACTAATCGAAGACAACATAGTTCCTGAAAATGAGCAATTCTTAACAAGGACATTATTGGCTAATACTGGTGAGCAGACAGATAAACTATGGTTTTTACTTGGTCATGGTCAGCAAATAGAGCAAATAGGTAGAGATTTGTTCAGCATAAACAATGGTCAATTTTATATAAAAATTCATCCAGGCGAGTCACGTAACGTACACACCAGAAAGGGAAAGAATGGAGATGAGTTGATCGCACAGGCTGTTCCTGCACAGAATAAATTAAGACTTGTGTATTCTATAATTTGGTAACAGTAATAAAATTATTATGAGATATACAATTTTGTCCTTCTGTTTAATATGGTTTATCCCAATTACTCAGGCTACAGCTCAAAGCCACATTCAATCTGGTCAAAGTGACCAAAAAGAAACATTTCCAACAGAAGATTCGATATATAAAATTGAAAACTTTATTATACCTGAAGGAATGGTGCTTGAAGTCAGTGGCATTACAAACATGCCCGATGGAAGGGTCGCAGTTTCAACCAGAAGAGGGGAAATATGGATAATTGAAAATCCTGATGGCGATCGAGCTTCTTATAAACGGTTTGCTTCCGGCCTTCACGATCCTTTAGGATTAGCGTACAGAGATGGGCATTTTTACGTAGCTCAACGAGCTGAGCTTACTAAAATATCAGATGTCGATCACGATGACAAAGCTGATGATTTCGAAACGGTTTGTGTTTGGCCATTGTCAGGTAATTATTGTGAATATAACCATGGGCCTGTCATTGATTCTGCCGGTAACTTTTATATTAATATGAACTTGGGTGATAACGCTGTGGAAAAAAAAGAGCCTTTTTTTGGTGAAATGGGAAGCCATGCCGACTGGCGCGGATGGATGATGAAGATAACCCCTGATGGCAAGTTGATTCCCTATGCTACCGGACAAAGATCTCCAGCAGGAATAGGCATGAATGCAGAAGGTGATATATTTTATACCGAAAACCAGGGAGGATGGGTAGGCACTGGGTATATTACACATGCCAGAGAAGGAGACTTTTTTGGACATCCTTCAGGCTTGAAATCAACAACTAATCCAGCATCCAAAATCAAGTTAAAGCCCTCAGATATTCCGACTAATGAACCACTGCTACATGAAGCAGCAAAACAAATTCCAGGTTTTAGAATGCCTTCAATTCGGATCCCCCATGGCATCATGGGCATATCTACCTGTGGATTTGTAACCGATGTTTCAGGTGGCAAATTCGGCCCCTTTGAAAACCAGGTTTTTATCGGGGATGAAGGACATGCGAATGTAGTGAGGGTGTTCTTAGAAAAGGTTAATGGTGAGTATCAGGGAGCAGTTTTCCCTTTTCGCAAAGGTTTTGCTTCAGGCGTTCTTCGTTTAAGCTGGAGTAGCAATAATTCTCTTCTAGTAGGAATGTCGGACAGGGGATGGAGATCTACAGGGCCTGAAACATATGGTTTACAGCGACTAGTATGGACAGGAAAAATCCCTTTTGAAATAAAAACCATTAAAGCCAAACCAGACGGTTTTGAACTGGAGTTTACTTCTCCCGTGGATTCCAGTTCACTAATGCATGCTTCTTCTTACAAAATTTCTGGATTTGACTATCTATATCATGAGACATATGGAAGTGAAGTTCAGGATAAAAAGAATTGCGTTATTAAAGCGGTTAAGCTTTCACCTGATAAATTAACCGCGCGCCTGGTGGTTGAAGGGTTAAGACCTGGATATATTCATGAGATTAAATGTGAAGGAGTTCGGTCTGCCGAAGGAATGCCACTTCTTCATGATTTTGCCTATTATAGTTTAAATGCAATTCCATCTGGTTCAAGACTATTAATCAGCGAGAAAGGGATAGTTAAACTTGGTCAAGCAATTGAAGATACTGAAGTAATTGATAAAAAGACTGTTCCTACAGTGCCCCTTGTGGCTTCAAAACATCTTATTAAAATGCCGTCTTCATGGAAAAATGGACCAGATAAAAGGATTACCATCAACGCTAAAGCAGGGATGAAGTATGACTTGGAAAAATTCACTGTAAAACCAGGAAGCAGAATTCGATTGGATTTTAATAATACAGATGACATGCAGCATAACCTGGTGATAGTTACTCCAGGAAAGGCAGATGAAGTTGGAAAGGAGGCAATGAACTTAGGGCTTGATGGCCCGCAAATGCAATACGTTCCTAAAGATAAAAAGGTATTGTACCATACAAAATTATTACAACCGCAATCAGGTGAATCCATCTTTTTTACGGCACCAATAACTGAAGGCGAATATTCATATATATGTTCCTATCCTGGCCATTACCTGATCATGCGCGGAATTATGAAAGTCGGCAAATAATTTATATTTAAAAGGTATATACTTTATGAATGTTATTAGAATACGTCGGCTTATTTGTTTAGGTATACAACTATGTTGGATGTGCAATCTCTTTGGCCAAAATAGTGAACCTTCATTTCATTGGAAACAGGATTCAAACCATCTTGCTCTTTTAAGAAATGATATTATTATCTGGCAATTAAATTTTAATAAGAATCAGGATAAACCTTATTTTCATCCATTACGTACTCCACACGGTTTTGAAATAACGCTTGAACGCCCTGAAGATCATCCCTGGCATAGGGGACTTTGGTTTTCATTTAAAGACATCAACGGCACCAATTACTGGGAAGAGGATGTTAAAAAAGGTGTATCTACAGGCCGCTCTATTATTAAAGATGTAAAAACCAGTTTGAATAAAGATTTCTCGGCGGAGATAAGCATCCGGCTCTCTTATGAGGATAAACTGGGAAAAATTCTTGAAGAAAAAAGAACACTTTATCTAAGTTCTCCTGTTAAGGATTCAGGGTACTCTATTGTTTGGAAGCAAAAATTTACCGCTTTAAAAAAAGCAAGGCTTTATCTGGAAAAACCTGCAAAGCATGGGGGCGTGAAATGGGGCGGCTATGCTGGTCTTTCTTATAGAGGTTCTTTATCCCTTCAAAATCCAACCTTTCTGGCTTCAAATGGATGGAAATGGTCGCAGGATACAACTGGCTATGGTGAAAAAGTAAAGTGGCTGGATGTTCATGGGCAGGTCAAGGACAGGGAAAATACTTATGCGGGGATAACTATGTTTGATCATCCTAAAAATCCCAGGTATCCTTCTCCTTGGTACATATGGTATGCTTCAGGGAAGAATCTCTTCTTTTGTACGACTTTCTCGTTTGATAAACCGCTGATTTTGGAAAAAGGAGAGAAAATGAATTTATTATACAAGACATTTATTCACGATGGCCAAGTTCCCGCAGAAACCCTAACGAAAATGTTTGATGTATTTAGTAAAAAGAACAAGTAATGATTCTTGAAATGTAGTACCCTACTTTAAAATAATTAAATGCATATAATTTCTTTTCACATCTAATTGTAAAACTTTCTTTCAAAAATTTGCTTTTCTTGTTTCTATAAGATTAAAAATTGCATATATGAAAAAAAACTCTGCTTATTTGTTTAAGATGACTTTATTAAGCTTATATCTACTACTAACTACCTTCGTTGCTTTTACCCAGGCTCGTACTGTGAATGGTACAGTTATAAGTGCGCAAGACAATTCACCTTTATCCGGTGTTTCTGTACAGGTTAAAAATTCAACCCGGGGAACAGCAACCGATGCAGCCGGACAATTTTCTATCTCATTGCCATCATCTAATGCTGTTTTAGTTTTTAGTTCTACTGGTTTCAACCCTAAAGAGGTAAGAGTTGATAACCAGGCAGAAATAAACGTGACACTTCAGACAACAGCCAGTACACTAAATGAAGTAGTTGTTATTGGTTACGGAACCCAAAGAAAATCTGACCTTACAGGGTCAATAGGTTCTGTTAAAGCTGCTCAACTTCAGGAAAGGTCTGCAGCTTCACTTAATGAAGCATTGGCAGGCAGGATTGCCGGTGTACAGGTTAATACCAACTCTGGAAGGCCGGGTGGTCAAACTAATATTAGGATCAGAGGGTTTAGTTCAATTAATTCCTCCAATAATCCTTTGTATGTTATTGACGGAGTTTTTTTACCAACCGGAACCCAGACTCAAAATAGTAACGCTATAGATTACATTAATCCCAATGATATAGCATCAATTGAAGTATTAAAAGATGCATCTGCTACAGCAATTTATGGGGCAAGAGGTGCAAACGGAGTAATTCTAATTACTACAAAACATGGAACTTCTGGTGTTCCCAAGGTATCTTACGACGCAGACTTTAGTGTTCCAACCATAGGGCCGCGTAGAGTAAGAATGCTAAATGCACAACAATACCTGGATGTCGAAAACCTGTCTTATGACAACATAAAAGTTTATGATTCGTCAGGATGGGCAGCAGGTTCTTATGCCAACGTTGTTGACCCAAGAGTTAAAAGAAAAGGCCTGCCTTTCCTTTTTGATGCGAATGGTAACCCGCTTTACAATACAGACTGGTTAAAAGAATCAACTCAAAATAAATTTTCTCAAAACCATCAGTTAGGAGTTACAGGAGGAAATGAGAATACAACTTATGGAGCCTTTGTAGGGTATAGAAATGAAAACGGACTTTTGCTTAATTCCTATCTAAAACGCTATTCAGGCAGGTTTACTTTAGATACTAAAGTTAAAAGCTGGTTGAAAATAGGAGGTACTTTAAGCTATAATAACCAGGAGGAAAATATTGTTGACCAGGGTACAGGAGGCTTAAATTCAGTACGAATGATAACAGAAGCATTTCCTTTTCTGCCTGTAAGATATCCTAATGGTACTTATGCGGAAAACTGGCAATACCCGAGTGCTGAAGGAGGATCTAATCCCGTTCATATTTTAACGGATCGCAAGTTTATTGTAAATACCCAAACAACCCTTGGTAATTTCTATACAACAATAAATTTGGCTAAAGGGTTAGAATTTAGAAGCCAGGCAAGTGCAAGTATTGTTACCCGCAATACCAATCAGTACAGTGGTCGAATGCTCGATCAAATTTCGCGTGACCAGGGTGGTACAGCAAGTGTTGATAATAGTCGCGAAACTTATTGGTCTACAGAGAACTACTTTACGTATAACGCTAATATAAGGGATAAGCAAAAGCTTACAGCTTTGCTTGGACTATCGTGGCAGGGTACTAATTATTATAACATCGGTGGGAGTTCACAAAACTTTTCTACTGATTATTTTCAATTTAATAATGTGGGTGCTGGAAGCCAGTCACTTGCTGCACGATCTAACCGGGTTGGATTTGCCTTCAATTCGTACTTTGGAAGAATAAACTACTCACTTAACGACAAATATTTATTTACCGTTACAGGCCGTGCTGATGGTTCATCTAAGTTTGGAGCTAATAACCTATACGCATTCTTTCCCTCTGCAGCTTTTGCCTGGAGAATATCTGATGAAGAGTTCTTAAAGAATAACAATGTTATTTCTAATTTAAAATTTAGAACCAGTTATGGCTTTACGGGTAACTCAGAAATAGCACCATATTCTTCAGATGCGCTTTTAGGATCGTACACTGCCATCATTAATGATTCAAGGGTAACAGGAGTTGGAACAAACCGATTGGCAAATCCTGATTTGAAATGGGAAAAAACCGGCCAATATGATGCAGGCCTTGAATTAGGCTTGTTGAATAACCGTATCAATCTTGAAGGAGATATTTATTATCGCAAAACTACAGATATGCTGCTGAATGCTCCGGTTCCCAGAGCAAGCGGGTATTCTTTTATTACGAAGAACATCGGCAGTATGGAAAACAGGGGGCTTGAACTAACATTAAACACAGTGAATATAAAAAATAGGGATTTCTCATGGAATACTACTTTCAATATTTCAATGAACAGGAATAAAGTACTTTCTCTTGCTACCCCCGCACCTATTTTTTCCGGTAACCCTAATTTCTTATCTAATACTGGTATAATAAAAGTTGGCGAGCCGGTTGGATCTTTTTGGGGTTTGATTCGTTTAGGTGTTTGGACAGAGGCTGAAAGAGCAGAAGCTGCAAAATTTGCAAGCTATCGGGGTGGTAAGCCAATTTTACCAGGAGATATTAAGTACCTTGATGTTAATGGCGATTATGCAATTAATGATGCCGACAGGGTTATCCTGGGTAATGGCAGTCCAAAAGGGTGGGGCAGTTTCGTAAATAATTTTAGATACAAGCAGTTTGATTTACTTATTGAGTTACAATACACCTACGGTAATAAGGTATTGAACCAGTCAATAGCAACAGGTGAAGACAGGGTAGCAATAGCTAATAGTTTTGCAAGCGTTTTAGGAGCTTATGATCCTTCAAAAGGTAATACCAATAATACAATGATTGCAGCTATCCGTGATACCAGAGCAGGTTATGTTCTCAACGTAGACAGCCATTGGATTGAAGATGGTGGTTTTATCCGCGGAAAAAATGCATTACTTAGTTACACGTTTCCTGCTGCAACTGTTCAAAATCTGCATCTGAGCAGGCTTAGATTGTATACTTCTGTTCAAAATTTCTTCCTTAAAACAAAGTATTCAGGAAACGATCCCGAGGTTACTACTTACGGAGATGCTTTTGCACAAGGGCAAACCTTTTTTGATTATCCAAAGCCTACAATATATATGATTGGTATAAATGTAGGGTTATAATTAATTATTAATCCTAAAAATTTAAAATATGAATCTTACGATAATAAAAAAATTGAACATAATAGTTTTGCTTGGAGGTTTTTTTTTAGCTGGAACATCATGCAGAAAATGGTTAGCTGAAAAAGATGTAGATCCTTCAAATCTTTCACCCGAAACTTATTATACCGTGCCTGCTCATGCAGAAGCGGCCATTGCGGCAGCATATGCTCAGACCAGGTTTATAAATGGTGGTGCCGGCATATTTGCTAACAACTTTTCACTTCTCGAAATACTTACCGGAACAGCTAAAACAGAGACAGGTCAAAATACTGATCTTAATAATCTGATAGGGCTTTCGTACAACGGAGATAATGTATTTGTTAACAATTGGTGGAATGGCCCTTATAGCTTAATAGCTCAGGCTAATCTTGTTCTTCAAAAGGTTCCCGGGATCACACCGATGGATGAGGCTCAGAAAAAAAGAATTTTGGGGGAAGCACAGTTCCTTCGCGCCTGGGCCTACTTTTACCTTGTTCGCTTATACGGCGATGTTCCTTTAATCACTGAACCTGTAGATGCAACTTCTCCTCAACTTTTGCCAACGCGTACATCAAAAGACTCCGTTTATAATCAAATAGTAAGTGACCTTACAGCAGCGGAAGCATCGGGTTTGTCTTGGGCTGATGCAACTGGCAGGGCATCATTAGGTGCAGTTAAAGCTGAGCTGGCAGAAGTATACCTTACAATGGCAGGACAACCTCTAAATAAAGGAGCAGCGTATTACAAACTCGCAGCAGACAAGGCAAAGGAAGTTATTGTAAGTGGTAATTTTGAATTGTTTACAAACTATTTTGACTTACACAATCAGGCAACTGAAAACAGGGGAGAACATATTTTTGAAATTCAATACTTATCAGGTGTAGCAGATAATCCAAATCAGGGAATTCTGCTTCCTAACTTTAAAGGAGTTTCTGCGTATGGAACAGAAATAGGCTCTACAGTCCCAACCCTTCAGTTTTATAATTCATTTGAATCAGGAGACCTGCGTGCTGTAGACAGGCAAGGTTTCTTTTACACTTCATATTATGATGAAGGAAGCGGACCGTTAAAAAGTTTATCTGCACCTTACATTTATAAACATTTTGATATAATTGCCAATGGAACTTTAGGAGTAAATGGTACTGCAACAAGTAGTCTTAACTGGCCAAATATCCGTTATTCTCAGGTATTGTTAACTTACGCAGAAGCACAGAATGAAGCAGATGGAAGTCCTAACCAGGCATCATTGGACGCACTTAGCTTAATAAGAACAAGGGCTCAGCTTATGACGCCTGCTCTTGTCGCCTTTACCCAGGCTTCATTTCGCGAAGCTGTATGGCGGGAGCGATGGCATGAACTCTGTTATGAAGGTATTACATGGTTTGATATGCTTCGTACCAGAAAAGATTATGTTGAGGCTATCAACAGCTTTGATGATTTTGTTGGTCATAAATTTCCTGATAACGGAGCTATATTGACAGAAAAAAACCTATTATTGCCACTACCAGTTCCTGAAATGCAGAATAATCCCAATCTAAGGCCTAATAATCCGGGGTATTAATGTGAAGTACAATATATAAAACAAAAGAATTAGAAGAGATCATTCTGTAAAACGATTTGCTACTACTATAAAATAAGACGGTATTAATTTTGAAGATCGTATAAACTTTTCAAGTAAACCCTGAATCACTTTATGAGGGCAAAGTATATATATGACAGGTAAATTAATTGACTACAAAGGCAAACCTTAAATAGTTGTTAGTAAATCTTCTGAAATAGCCTTTGAACTGCGGGCAGATCAGTGAGATGGACCAATAAATCCGGACAGTTAAGTTGCTTAAATTTGAGTAACAATGACTGGAAAGAACAAAAAAAAGGGACGCGCAGAAAGCAAAAGAAGCAAATTTTAGCTAATCTAACGGTAAAATTATGTTTCATATCATCTCAGTCAGGTTTATCCTTACTCAGCAACTATGAGCCATAAGACATCACTTTTCATTTTGACATTTGGAAGGGGTTGTGGAGCAATTAAGGATTAGTTGGGTATGATTTTAATTTATTTACGGAGCAGTTAAAAATGATAATATTTTCAATTTATCAGATTAATTTAAGCCGGCTTGCCCTTTCCTTTATTATTATTTTATACGTTTCTTTCATTTCTGCTGGTATAAAACTTTGTGGTATAAAATCAACCCACTTGCTAATAACCTGCTCAAACTTACTGAACATGTTTACAATTGCCTTTTCCTCCAGCATCTTAAAGCCCGATAAAGCCAAATCAAAATCTTTACGTTGTATTTTTCTTTTTTTGCCGTTTAAATTTAGCGCAAGCTCTTCATCATCCTCTTTTACCACCAATGCTGATGCTACCATATCGTAAGCAGGGGCCAGCACGTAATCCGAAGCAGCGGAACGCTGTATCAGTGAAAAATTTTTCAAGTGCATATCTGCATTACCTGTAAGAAAAGAAAAAATTACCTGCTCAAAGAAATTAATCAAATCAAGTCCGGGGTTAGCCGAATATTTTATAATGGCTTTCCCTATCTGTTCATAAGAACCTTTGTATTTGTCTTCGGTTAATCTTTCGGTTAGCTGACACATATCTTCCATGTGCAGCTTCTTCTTTTTGTTCCTGTCAATACGTTTTGTTATGTAGGCAAGATTATCGCTTTGTAATCGTATTAACGAATGTGGAACTGTTGCTATGCCTGCCAGTTCTGCCAGATGCATGGTGAGGTCTTCTAATTCCGGCAGATGATGATATTGTTTTTTCGGAGGTTTTAATATATATCCTCCCCATAAACCTACAATGGTAAAACGTTGTGGTTTCTTTGTTACATTATTTTCCTTAACGGGCTTTTCTATGTCTAATGAAAGTTTGGGTTGCACTCCTGTAACTGCTACCTGGCTTTTTATTACCTGCTCTCCTAATTCAAGCATCTGGTCTTCCGTATAAGGTAATTCCAGCGGTTCCGGTTTGCCAAATATTTTACGGCTACACGCAGGATGAAAATCAACCTGTCCCAGTTCCAGTTCTTTATAACAATATAAACATCGCATTGCGCCTATTGGTTTTCTGTTTCAATAATACTCACTGCACCTATACAATCTTTACAACAGGCCAGCAGCAAACCCATTCTGTCTCTTGTATCGAGTTTCCAGTTATGTTCTGCCAGCTCCAGTAGCCAGCCTTCGGGTATCAGCCCGTCGAAAAAAGAAAGCATCACATTACTTGTGTATGGTTTATCGGTAAGAGGTAACGTTAAACTCACTGCTTCAGCTTTTGGCTCCTTCAGATAATTTTCATCATACAAAAAAACATATCCTTCTTCCGTTTCTGAAAGATAACCGGCTACTTTTCCGTTTATTAAAACATTAGCTTTCCTCATTTGATCAAAGTTTGACGGTTTAAAGGGACAGGCCCTAACTCATGCCCAAAGAGTTTCAATACCTGATTCACTTTATCCATTTTAAGGGTCGTTTTACCCTGCTCCAGTTCCCTTATAAAACGAAGGCCAACCCCTGCTTTTGATGCAAGCTCAGGTTGTGTAAGATTTGCCTGTTTTCGCTTCTCCTTTAAAAACTCTGATAACAGCATTGTTAAGTAAGCCATTTTATACCTTTTGAGGTATAAAAGTAATACAAAATTATTAAAATATACCCTATAGGGTATAAATATGGATCGGATTTGACGGCAAAACAACAAATCATTGGCTCGATATGCCCTGAAAAATTAGTTTATGAGGAAAATCAATATGGAATCATCCGCTTAAATGATGTCATAGACTGGGTATATACTTACGGTTCCGGAAGATCAAAAACAAGATTGGCCCCCATTTTTGGGAGCCAATCCAATCAGGTACCCGGGGTGTACAATTCTCGAACCACTTTATACCAGATTTGACCAGACTCGCCAATCTTTTATCGGCATAAAAGATTGTGCGGGTCTTTTTTATGCGTTGATTATTAAAGATTTATAATGTTAATTTAAAAGCAATGAACATAGATAAAAGTTATATTGAGTTTATTCAGTCCATCAAACAGCAAATTGTACAAAGCCGCTATGCAGCGGCACGACTGGCAAATAGGGAGCAACTAATGCTATATTTTAAAGCCGGAGTAATGATCTCGGAAAAAATAAAGGCTAAAAAATGGGGAGGGAAAGTGTTAGACCAAATATCGGCAGACCTCCAAAAAGAATTACCAGGTTTAAAAGGGTTTTCATCCGGCAATCTCAAAAAGATACGACTTTTTGCAGAAGCGTATTCACCCCACTTTGTAATTGGTTCGACGGCGTCGAACCAATTTGGCGGACACTTGGAAATGGGTTTTTCAATAAGTTCGACACTGTCAAACCTGATTGAAAGTAATAGCTTTTATGAAGCCTTTTCAAGTGTCAGTTTCTCACACCATTTTACCATCATTACCAAAATCAAAACCTGGGAAGGCTGGATTTTTTATATTGAAAGCGCTGCTTCAAATTTCTGGTCTTTGACAGTATTGGAGTGGAGATTCCGGTGGTACTATTAACACTTTAAGTAACACAGATTCACAGTTTGTAGGCGATGTCAGAGCGTCTACCATCAAAGGCGGCTTGCGCGCGTGGCACATGTTTCTACAGCAAACTTTCGTTTATCCGCCCAAAGCGGTTCGCAAAAATATAGAGGGAGAAGTGATGCTGCAATTGGTCATTGATGAAAAAGGACACATTGCGGACGCGCGTGCTATCAGTGGCGATCCTTTATTGCAAAAGGCTGCACTAGATGTAATGAAGCAATCACCGGACTATTGGTGTACAAGGATATTTCCTAACATGATGAACACCAGCGGCAACCGCTAAAAAAAGATCAGTTATACGTACGACCTCATCAGCAGCAAGGTGAACAAGGTGTCCTAACAGAAGGGCTGGGCCGATCAGGTCTTTCATCAGTATTTCTATGATGGGGGAAACAGGCTATTCACGGCGCAGACCAGTTTTAATAACCGCCATTGGAAAAAGATAAAAACAAATAATCACACTAAAATGTGGTTTTATGTAATTATTTGGTGAATCCTTTGGTATCTAATGGGAAAATTCCACTTTAGCAATAAAATTGATTAATGCTGAGTATTTTTTGTGTCAACTACGCTTGCGCGCCTTTGCTGCTGTTGCTTTGCGGAATTTGTTTTTGTGCCCGCCTTCTGAAGTAAATAAAAGTTATACTGGCTGAATTATTTAATCCGGTATTTTCAGTGGAAGTCCTATCCAGGCAAGAGCGATACTTCTCCGCATATGATCCTTGCTTGCTCCTTCTGCAGCATCGTACAACAATGCAAGTCTGTTACCTGCTTTAATAACGGTGGGCATGCCTATTGCTCCCCTGGCCCAGATTGAATTGGAGCTGTCCATTGCAACGGCCTTATCTTCCCTGTTCCATTTGTTAATATCTTTTGACCAGTATACCCAAATGGCATCGGTGTATTCGCTGCCGCTTTTATCGATACCAATATGATTGGTAAATAAAAACCATGTTTTAGATGTTTCTTCATAATACAGAGAGGAATTTTCTATCTGTTCACTCAAAGGAAACAAGGGTTCATTTTCTATCACCCATGATTTGTTCAGATTATCGGTACGCGCCAATCCCAGTGTTCGACGGATCCCAAGGCTGTCTTGTGTAGCGCCGCTAAAAAACATAAGGTATTCATTTTTATTTTTTACGATAAACCCGGGGCTGGATGTTACCGTGTAATAGCTGTTTGCTCGGGGCGGCAATGGCGTAACGTCGTATTGTTTTTTCCACGGGCCGCTTAAAGCGGCCGACCGGGCCTTCATTGTCAGGTAGGGAAATGCAGGTATGCGGTATGGTGCAGGTGTTGTATTCGGTGTGCCGATATAGAACATGTGCCAGGTATTATTTTCTTTTATTACCCAGGGTGAGGAAGCGCTTTTATGATCATTTTTTATAGAGTCTCCCAGCGTAAGAATTGTCCCTTTTTTTGTCCAGGTATGCAGATCCCTGCTTTCCGCAAGACAGGATATCCATCCTTTCTTTCCTGCGCCGTCATAAAAAAGATAGTAGATGCCGTTTTCCTTGTTAACCACTGCTTCCCTCGCTCCGTATGTGTCGCAGCTGTCCCTGCCATCGCCATAGTGCAGTACAATACCTTCATCTATAAAATTCATCCGAAGCGAAGCCGAGGGCCTTCCATCAGGGTATTCTATTTTTTGTGCGTATGTTGTTGAATACAGGATGCCGAAGAGTATACCTGATAATACAAAATGAATAACCTTATTTTTTTTCAAGTATATTTTTCACTAAAATATATTATTTTAGTTTATATTTCCTTTTTTAATTTTGCAACATTGCATTACTTTGATTTCATTAATTAACGGATATGTTTCAAATCCCTGCTGTGTTTAATATTCCGGTAATCAGGATTTAGCCGACCATCGTACATTCCCAAATGTCGTGAAAGGCATTACCATTAGCGTTATGGTCACGTTATTTTCCACTACATTAATGCATTGAGTAACAGCACCACTATCTCGCCGACATTGTACAGCTCCTTGCGGATGATCTTAAAGGACATATACGTGATGTAAAAAGTTAGAAAGCAGAGGCTGAGAAAGACCAGCGACCAGTTCCATGAAAATTTTGTATCCGCCGCTAGTCGAATCCAGAAAAAATAAATCGCCCAGGAAATTGAAAAGACCATCCGGTAAATCATTTTCCAGTTCTTTTTAAAGGACAGCGCTATTAACCCGGCATTGATGATTGTGATATAACCAAACATTACCGATAACCTTCCTGATCCGTTGCTAAGCAGCACTGGAATGGCATAGGCGGCCAACCTGTCCGATCATCGCGATGATCGGACAGGTTGGCCGCCATAACTCGAGGCCCACTGCCAGCAAGGTAGTGATAAACATGAGGATAAACGCAGGCACCTGTGGCATCATCCGGTAGTAATCATACCCGATATAGATGCTGAAATACATTATGGCAATGCTGCCACTCATCAACACTGCGCTAAAGGCTGCATAGCGCTTTTTTAGTCTCCGTGTAAGAATAATGACTGTAACAGTAAACCAATTTTAATGATTTTCTTATGTGGGCAAATGGCTGAAGATCAGCGTGTACATGAAAAAAGTATTACGCACCCAGCGCCTTCTTTGCATATAGTAAACATTTTTTTGTTTCTTTTACCGCATCAGAACCGGATGGAATGTCGTACTCCAGCTCTATGGTAGCCGGAATGGAATATTTCTTTTCTTTCAACAGGGTAAGAATTTCTTTGATTGGTGTATCACCACTACCCCAGGGCATGTTGACGCCTCCGTTTTCTTTTGTTTTTCGGTCTTTAATATGCATCGATGTGATCCTGTCGTGTTTCTTTTCAATAAATGCCAATAAGGTTTGTTTTGTATTGTTTCCTCCAGCTGCGATATAGTGTCCGCAATCCAGGTTTATGGAGTTATAGGCCGATTGGCTTAACGCAGTATCCCACGCTTTATCTGTAGCCTGAGTATGAGCATGATAACCAATATACACCTGGTGTTTTGCGCCCAGTTCACCTAACCGTTTAGACTGAGCAGGGTCCGCCGGCAATTCAGTGGTCACGCAATTTGCGCCCAGCGCTTTGGCCACATTAAGTGCATAGACAATCTCTGCATCTGTATTGTTTGAACCCAGCGCATCAGGTTTAAAAGCGTAAATATCCACACCGGCTTTATTGTACATTTTCTTTATTTCCCTAAATTTATCCATCGGTACACCCGAACGCCAGTCAGCCACTTTTTTTGCGTAAGCGTCCAAATGCATTTTTTGTTCTTTGGTAGGCGACTGTCCATGAACATCGTGATCCATAATAGGTTTTCCGGCAAAAGCTTCCACAGCATCACCCATCAGTTCAATCGCACTGAGACCACTTTTGGTGATATAGTCTAGCAGTTGCTGTGCATTGGCGGGCATACTCCGAAAGGAATAGGTGATGACCCCGATCTGCACGCCAAAAAATTTTGAATTAGGCTTTTCTGCCAAGAAAAAAGTTTTCGACCACGCGTTAGTGCCGGAAATTACCAGTCCCAGTGAGGCCAGTGATCCTTTGATCAGGAAGGCACGCCTGGATTTATTTTTGATCTTGTTATGAATATGTTTCATATAGCTGAATTTAAAGGGAAATTAAGCTTATGCATCCAATCTTAATCGCCTGCGCCGATAAAAGCCAACGGAATTATTTAAAAGCCTGTTGGCTATTGTCCTGGAAAAATTCTTTACCGGCTAGGGGAGAGAATGATCTGCAGTTCCACTATTCTTAAATGGTTCCAGGACACTTAATTTTATTTACTGCGGTTGATAAAATGATCTTCTTTTTTTTGCAGCACTGGCAGTAAGAATGACTGGGGGCGCCTAATCTGGAAATGCTGATTTTTATTATCCCTGTCGTACAAGCGGGATAACTTTTTCGCCAATCAAAGCTATAGCCTTCAGCAGCTTTTCATGGGAAAGTCCGGCATTATCCATTTGAAAGGTTAACCTGGATATGCCACCAAGCGCTTCACTATGTCTGAGAATTTTTTTTGCCACATCTTCAGGTCCACCAACGATCAGCGCACCCAGATCGCCGGTCTGCTCATCGAAATGTGACCGTGTCACCGGAGGCCAGCCACGTTCTTTGCCGATTTTGGTAAAAGTTTCTGCATACCCGGGATAATATTCATCCACAGCCTGCTGATTAGAATCAGCCACATAACCCAGCGAATGTAATCCAACTTTAAGCTGCTCTTCAGGGTGACCCGCTTGCTTACCCGCCTTTTTATAAAGGTCGATCAATGGCCGGAACCTGTGGGTTTCTCCACCAATAACAGCCATCATAAGTGGCAAGCCAAGCATTCCTGCACGCACGAAGGATTCCGGAGTTCCCCCAACACCCAGCCAAACTGGAAAAGGGTCCTGCAACGGTCGTGGGTAAATCGCCTGATTTTTTAATTGGGGCCTGTATTTCCCCGACCAGGTAACGGTTTCGTTATCTCTGATCCTGAGCAAAAGATCTAGCTTTTCAGAAAATAATTCATCGTAGTCGTTCAGGTTATACCCGAACAGGGGGAAGGATTCTATGAACGAGCCGCGCCCGACAACCATTTCTGCGCGTCCGCGCGATATCAGATCGAGTGTAGCGAAATTTTGAAAGACCCTTACAGGATCTGCTGCACTGAGCACCGTCACTGCGCTGGTCAGCCGGATCTTTTTAGTTTGGCCTGCAGCGGCAGCAAGGATAACAGACGGCGCCGAATCTAAAAATCCTTTTCGGTGATGCTCGCCAATGCCAAAAATATCAAGTCCCGCTTCATCAGCCCGCCGGATCCTTTCCAGAAGCTCTCCTAAAGCATCAGCGTTTGCTATGGGGTCATTGCCTTTTTTACCCCCGGATGAAGCAAAACTGTCTATTCCGATTTCCATAATTTGATTTTTTCTTCTTCAGATGAACATTCTTCGGGCAACATTTAAATGTTCCGATCAAAGCGAAGGTAGGGTCAAAAAAGATCTTGCTACTTTTGAAAAGGGATCCATGCACCGGGCTCATGCCCTTTAAGCATGAGTGTTTACTGAAAGATATGGGGAGATAATAAGCCAGGATAATTCTACCGCTGATCAGCAGGGCATTTTTCAGAATGATAGACAGCACACGACTACAAAAGGGCAATGCACTCAACAGACACCAGTATGCCTCCGGGAAAGGGCATGACCTGGGGAGTGCTTCTGGCCGGAGCATTCGCCGGGAAGAATTCACTGTACACTTTATTCAGGATGGCAAAGTCATTCCCGGTAACCATAAACACCGTCGTCTTAACAATTTTATCCAGCCCGCTTCCAACTTCTTCCAGTATGTTTTTTATATTTAAGAAGGCTTGCCTGGTTTGTTCCTCGAAATTTTCACCGGGCTTTCCGGTCAGTGGGGTAAGTCCGGGCGTACCTGATAAAAAGACAAACTGGCCGGCAATAACTGCCTGAGGAAACACCTCGGACATGCGGGGCACTGAGGTTGAATTATGGGTTCTTTTATTTTCCATATAAAAAATAATTGTAGCTGGAGCGTATATTTGGAGAGGTACAGGTCCTAATTATCCCTTTCAATGGCAAGGGAGATATTAAAATTTAAAATTATCATTCTCCAATGAAATTATTATCACTGCCTTCAGCGTTGTTTAAAGTGTTATGAATTTCCCTCAGATCTGTGGATTCTTTCATTGCCTCCAGTTCTTTGTCTTCCTCATCATTGATGCCCATGTGCTTTTGTATATCATGAAGCATGCTTAAAACCTTGGTTATTTCGTGTTCTGCCCGCACATTCACTTCAAATTCCACCTGCTGCCTTATTTTTTCCATTTTACCCTGCCTGTTTTGATTGATCAAAACAGATACGGATAAAATTATTGCAAATATGGAAACCATCATTTGCAAAGTTGAAAAAGGAAATGGATCGAAGGCCGTTAGAAAATAAATAAAATGAATGTTCATTACGATCCATAGAATAAAAAAAATAACACATCCCACAAGGAATTTCATGCTGCCAAATACCTTAATAATCCATACGGCAATATGGTCGGTCCGGGTTTTGGTAAAATCAAGGGTAGATTTAATTTCCTTCTTAGTGGGGGTATTATATTTTAGTTTTTCCTTGTTCACACTTGCCATACGGGAAAGATTTAAATTAAAAAGGCTGTAAATGGTGAATTTACAGCCTTTTTGAATCGTGCCCCACATTGTAAAATTATCGAACCAGTACAAGAGGAATTGCAGCTTCTATTTAAGATCAAGCCTTGGTTGTCTGGAATAAAATG
>Ga0209512_1001798_pt1 | contig 24886 bp, 28 predicted proteins | sample frozenSSSSmetaG_FD_184142 | JGI IMG/M metagenome (GOLD analysis project Ga0209512, IMG submission 184142) | Glacier valley bacterial and archeal communities from Borup Fiord, Nunavut, Canada, to study Microbial Dark Matter (Phase II) -... | ecosystem: Environmental > Aquatic > Freshwater > Ice >...
GCTACATGAATGGGTCAAAAAGTACCGCTGGTAAATCACAAAGCCACTCAAGTAGCGCCTACAACATACTCAATAGCTATTACGTTGGACCGGTAGCAGGATGATGGCCGTGAAGAAGACTAAAAAATAAGCCGTAGAAAATCACAGCAGCAGACACTTTACCGTCGCTTCCTTTTGGCTGCGATAGTATTTATCGTGATCGCTATTGGAGTAGCTGCATTTGCCTATACCCAGCGGAGCGACGTCATGGTCGTTTCAAGAGCAGGCGTCAGCTTTACCGTTGATGCAGTCCGATATGACGCAAAAGGCAGCGCGCCATTCGAGGCCCCTCCGGGAATGAAGTTCGTTATCGTGCATGTCACACTAAACAATACCAAGAAAGAAGTCTTCAACTTTGCACCCGTAACCCAAACCCACCTTGTCGACTCGCACAAAAACCGCTATGACATGTCCCCAGCAACACTAACTGATCCGATTACTGCCGGCACGGTGTCCGCTGGAGAGAAACGCACTGGATCAATTAGTTTCTTGGTACCAGTAACGGCCGAGGGGTTAAGTATTAGCTTTGAGCCATAGGCATCGCTTCGCCTACTCGTTCGGCTCCTCGATAATCGATCGTAATAATTTCTACTCATCATTTGCCTTGATGCGAAAAGCCTCGCTTTTGATTAACCAGGTAACCAGCGACACGCTTCACGAGACTCCGGCATGAAGCCGGACGCTAAGCTTATCGATCGAGAGTATTATACCCTCTCTAGTTACCGCAATGAGTCCTTCACTAGCAAGTTTATGCAGTTCGCGTCCAACCGTTTCCCGCGCCAAACCGCTGCGCTCAGCCAAGCTAACTTGCTTTATCCTGATAATGGCGTGTGAATCGTCAGCCATCTGGCCGAAACGACAAGCTTCGGTGAGTAGCTCGAAAACCAATCGATCTGTCGCCGCGCAGCTGGCTGCAAGTACCAGGCGACTCAAGATCGCATCGACACCAAGATATACTCGTCGTAGTAAATCAAAGGCGACGTCACTATTGTCGTGAAGGAACTGGACTGCTGCATCTGGCTCAACCTGCTTGATCGTCACATCGCTAGAAGCCGCAAAAAAATAAGTATTTGGGGTTTTATTAATTGCCCATGACATGGGAAGAAACGCGCCTTGTCGGAATATATTTACCGTCAATTTGTTGCCGTCGTTTGTTATATCGTACTGTTCAACGACCCCATCAACTAACAACATCACGCCAGTTGGGTTTTCGCCTGCAAACACTAAAGTGTCGGACTGTTTGTAAAATTTCGTTACTCCAGAAGCAAAGAACTGTTCTGTTTTTTCGCGCACTGTTTGTTCTGTCATATTACCTATAATACACGCTTTGTCTTAACAATAAACTACATCTAGCGTCTAGCCTGTTGTTTATTACACTATATGTATAGTGACGGCTGTCACATCAACCTAGCGCAAGCATGACTATAATGAGCCACACATTCAAACAAATAGGAGGTGACATGGCCCAAACACCATATCAAAAATTCATTTTTTATCAATTTTACGCTCGTTGGCGCGACGAATATCAGCGTCGCGAAACATGGGATGAGGCAGTCACACGATACATGGACTACATGAAGCTTAAAATGAGCGATAAATTAACCAATAAGGAATACCAGGACATTGAAGCTGCGATTTTATGCCAAGACATATGTCCGTCGATGCGACTGCTATGGTCAGCCGGTGACGCTGTCGAAGGCACGAACGTCACTGCCTACAATTGCGCCTACATTGTACCTACTAGCTGGCAGGACATCTCTGAGATTATGTACGTGTCGATGTGTGGAGCAGGCTGTGGCTTTGCCGCCGAGCAACAAAACGTCAATAAATTCCCTCGCATAAAAAAACAAACCGGCGCAACCAGACCAACAATAGTGGTCGATGATAGTCGCGAAGGCTGGTGCAACGCCTTCCAGTCCGCTGCGACCATCTGGACGAACGGTGACGATGTAGAGCTCGATTACTCACAAGTCAGGCCGGCAGGAGCAAAGCTCAAAACTATGGGTGGACGAGCATCAGGCCCACAACCGCTTATTGAACTCATGGAATATACCCGCGCAAAGATCCTATCCCGACAGGGCAAACAGCTCTCGACACTTGATATTCACGACATTATCTGTCAGGTTGGGCAGATAGTCGTAGCCGGTGGCGTCCGTCGTTCGGCGTTAATATCACTATCAGATTTAAGCGATACCGCAATTCGTGATGCCAAAAAAGGGAAATTTTGGGAAGATAACCCCCAGCGCGCCATGGCTAACAACTCTGCCGTCTACGAATCAAAACCTGAAATCGGTGAATTTTTAAAGGAATGGACAGCACTCGTCAACTCTGGCAGTGGTGAACGTGGCATATTTAATCGTGGTGAAATCTTAAACCAAGTACCCGCCAGACGAGCAAAAAAGCTCAATGGTACGCCACAAATCGGTGTCAACCCATGTGGCGAGATTTACCTACGTTCCAAGCAGTTTTGTAACCTGTCGTCGATCGTCGTCCGTCCAGACGATGACATGCCGAATCTACTACGAAAGATCCGCCTAGCAACTATTGTTGGTACCTACCAGGCAACTCTGACGAAATTCGGCTATCTTAGTGACGAGTGGCGACGTAATTGTGAAGAAGAACAGTTGCTTGGAGTCTCGATAACTGGGTACTATGACAATATCGTTGTACGTAATGATGCCAACCTTGAGGCACTCCGCACCGAAGCAGTCCACACGAACAAACAATACGCTCATCGATTTGGATCTAATCCATCGACTGCAATCACCTGCGTCAAGCCTCACGGGAACTCCGGTCAGTTACTTGGTGTCGGGTCTGGTATGCATCCATGGTTCTCGAAGTATTTTATACGTCGCGTTCGAATCAGCGCTCACGACCCTCTATACAAATTTGCCATTGATCAAGGCGTGCCTATTCATCCCGAAGTCGGCAGTACTCGCGAGGAAGCGACGACTTTCGTGCTCGAATTCCCCGTCAAAGCTCCTGTGGGCGCCATCACATCGAGTGAAGTCTCTGCTATCGAAATGCTCCGTGAATGGAAACGTCTCAAAACACACTTCACCGAGCACAATCCATCGGTAACTATCTATGCCGATAACGACGAGTGGCTTGAAGTAGCGAATTATGTGTACAAAAATTGGAGCGATGTTGGTGGCTTGTCATTTTTACCACGCACAGACCATGTCTACGAACTCGCACCGTACGAAGCAATTACCGAAGACCAATATAAACAGCGCGTATTTGCTCTTGGCGAAATTGACTTTACCAAGTTAAAACATTACGAATCAAACGATCAAACAACAGGTGCCAAAGAGCTTGCGTGTTCTGCAGGCATTTGCGAACTATAAAAGAAAGGATAATCATGAGACGACTACACATCATCATACCGACGCTTATCGTTACCGCCCTCCTGGCGACAGGAGGCATAGTATGGACAACAACCAGACCCAACCAAGCAACAGCCGATGAGCAATCATCATCAATCACCACAAAGACACCAATCGAGCGAAATCGCATCGAAATTACCTACCCTGCAAAAGCGGGCGAGACATCACTCGACCAGTTGAAGCAGGAGGCCGACAATGTCATCACGAAACAAAGCGCATACGGCGAATATGTCGACAGCATAGAAGGACACAAAGGTGGCACCGATGAAAAGTACTGGAGCTTTTATATCGACGGCACGATGGCAACTGTTGGCGCAGGTAGCTACACACAGAAAGGAGGAGAAACAATCGAATGGAAATTCCAAAAATTGTAATCAAGTACAAACACCACCTGCTGATCGCTGCGCTCGTTGTGCTCGGTATCAGCTGGCGGTTGATGCCGCACCTACCCAACTTCGCACCGGTAGGTGCAATCGCCATCATGGCAGGTATGATGTTCCGCTGGCGTCGAGCTCTCTGGCTACCTCTCGCTATCATAGTGTTGTCCGACCTTGTGATTGGTCTGTACCGCGGATTCATATGGACATGGATCAGTCTTGCTATCATCCCGCTTGCAGGAGTGTTGATCCGCCACTTGCCACTTAGCTGGCGTATTCCGCTCGGTACAGTGAGCGCCAGTCTCATCTTTTTTATAATCTCCAATTTTGGCGTCTGGGTGACGAGCGGCATGTACGATCACACACTGGCGGGCTTCGTCGATTGCTACGTGATGGCGCTGCCCTTCTTGCGTAATACAATGATATCCGATCTTGTTTTTACCAGTCTACTACTCACGTCATTCGAGTACGGCACAGCTTTTATGCGAATGATCCAGAGACACGCTACCGTTCACTACTCTTCACCCGGATATTTCGCCTCAGTCGCGCGCGCTACTGAACGATGGCCCGTTTTATCGGATTATACTTGCGTTAAATAAGGGTATTAGCAAATATTTGCAGCGCCAAAGCGGCCTTTGCAACAAAACTAAGAACGATATATGCCCTTTCACCGCGCAGATAGTCTTTCCACTTGCCTTTTGCTTGGTACTGCTTGAACTGTACGTAGGCAAAAGTATTGAACAAGACAAAGATTGAGATAATAATGCCGTAAACAAATCCCGGAGGCGTCGCATCTGACGGGGAATTCGGCGACAGTACACTAACCAACACAACGACCCATGGTATGATGCCGGCAATACAGCCGAAGATGAATGGAAGCCAGTCGCCACTACCAGGCTTCACGTACTTTTCCTGAAGCCACCCAAACAGTATCATCGAGGCATTCACGCCAACAATTCCTATCAACGCACCGTAGTTACTGATGCCTGTTATTTGTGCTATCAAAAAGATCATCAACGACGAACTGAATGAATACTCAACCCAACGAAAGACATTAATGTTTTTCTTTAGACCATTCTGGTACCGTGCAAAAAACCACTTTGATGCAACAATGAAATGAAAGAGTGATGAAAGACCCAAAAACAACGCAACTGCATAACCTGTGCGTATATTTAATAGCGTAATAGGATCGGTAAAGACGCTTCCCGGAGGGCCTGCAAGATAACTTGCCGTCACTGGTAACGAGAAGTCATTTGAAAGGCCCAGTACAATACCAGCAAGGATAAGATGGAATATTCCAGCAACAACGTTTAATCTACGGAGCGATTGAAGTGATTTTTTCATAGTATCTATATTCTACTCCCGCAAAAGCGCTACGTCTATTGCATGATTAAACAATAATACCCTGTCGACTTTAGGGTTACTGGTCTATCAATCAAAGCCAGACTACAGAGGGCTACCAATCAAAAATACTTTGTATTTACTAGTGGCACCACTTTTTAGCTCAACCAAAGACTTCGGTATGTCGTAGTACTTGGCAAGCGCTTCAATTACGGCCTTGTTAGCTTTTCCGTCTTCAGGTAACTCCCTTACGCATACTATTAGCGATCCATCGATACCAAGCTGCACACCGGGGCCTTTTTTATTCCTTGATTTTACGACAACATGAACTTTTTTCATCGCTCTAGCATACCTTTACGTCATCTATGTTCACCTTACGATACCCGTTTATCAGCTAAATAACCAGCTGCGCTACTCGTTATGTACCGATGCATCGAACTGTAACTAGGCATTGTTTCGCGCTAAGGTTACTGAACCCAGTCAAACGACAGAGCCAAATAAAAATGGATTTTACGATTTCCTAACGATCGCCTCCTATAGGCCTACTGCATTTACCCCGTATGTAGCTTGGTCTGGTGTGAATTTATCGTACTCCAACTGATCGATCAGACCCCCACGCGAGAATGATGAATAACTCATATAAGATTTTGCTTTTTTAGCTGCTTGCTCGTTCCAGTCTGCCCCGACATTGTCAGCTCCGTACGTAGCATCTGCTGTAGAAAATTGCTCATACTCCAGCTGATCTATTAAACCATCGTGCGAGAATGCTGTGTAACTGAGGTATGATTTTGCTTTATTAAGTGCATTTTTTTGACTCACGGTCGCAGCGGCTGCGGCTTTTTCCTTGGCCGCAGCATCGGCGGATGCTTTGTCTTTAGCGGCTGTTGCCGCTGCGTCTGCATCTACTCTGGCTTTATCGTCAATTACTTGTTGCTGCTTAGCTTGCGCTGCCGCGGCGTCATCGGATTTCTTTTTTGCAGCAGTAGCGGCTGCGTCAGCCTCTTTCTTGGCAGTGGCATTGTCTTGTTCGATCACTTCAGCTTTTGTGTATCTATGAATCTTATAAACTGTAGTCGACTCTTTATCACCATTTTTTGTAACAATAGTAATATCATTGTCACCTTCATTCAGGGGTACTGAGTAGTCAAACTTTCCTTGGCTATCAATCTTCGCAGGCTTTCCATTGACCGTCATTGTTGAATCGGTTGGGAAAACAGACCCAATTATATTAAAATTTTCGCCTACTACTGATTTATTACCGTTAATCTTTATATTATCTAACGTGGCCGTAGGTGGTGCATTAATATAAGACACGACCATCAATGCAAAAAAGGCACCTCCAATAGCGGTAGCGATTATCTTGGATTTTCTTGACCAACTGGCTTTCTTAAACATAACGAATAACCCGACAGGATACAAAAAAATAAGCAGCAAAATAACACCGACATTTCTAAAAAAGCGCTTATCCTTAGCCGTTAAAGGTTTTGGGTTCTTTATGTCCGTTTTGAATTTTGAGTTGGTGGCCTTCATTTCATCTTTGAACTTCCGATTGCTCTCTTTGAGTTGTTCTCGAAAAGTGAGCTTATGTGGATCACTCATTAGTATCTCCCGCATTTATAACCTATTTATAAGCTCAGTATGCTCTAAGAGTATAAATATTGCTACAAAAACTAAGTCCAGTACGGCTTTCGAACAATAAGAAAAATACCCAGGTATAAATACCTAAGGCTTTTTCTATGGCTCAGCATGCTGGTCACGAACTAATAATAGAGCGAGTTCGCCAAGCAAGTATTCCATGAGATACAACGCCTAACAATAAACTTAGCGACAAGAAGTATCGTTCAAATTCCGTTCCAGCAATTTGCATAAATAAACCCAGAAGCCATAGAATTGTGATTATATATAACGCTCGTAACTTCCACCTTTTAACCTTGCCGTTTTGGCGCGCCAGCTTCCATACAAAGACAAACAGGACGGAGATGACCACAAGACTCACCAACGACTGCACTAGCTGTGATTCATAAGATTCTGACATACCGCCATTTACCCAGTCGTAAGGGATTACTTTTAACACTACCAGTAACTGAACGGATAGTGCCGATATATAAAATGTGGCAATCAACCATCTAATCGTGTTCATTGATATATTGCTTATCTTCATTAGAATTTATTATAGCAAAAGTTTAGGGTGTATATTTATTGGACTTCTGGCCAAGTATTTTGTTATGGGTTTGATAGTTGGATTATCTCAGTATGGTGATTCAAAAACAAAGAAAAAACCGCTGGTGGACATAGTTCGAAACCTTAACTAAACTCAACCTCCCCGTTATGGTACTTTATGCGCACAGGAGATAATGGTTTCTTTTTGCTTTTCAAAATAATATCTAAAACCACGCCTTCAGCTCTTGTGTTGAAAAACTCAAGTTGCTCAAGGTATACTTTATAACCTTCGGTATCTTCATTCGTTAACGAAGCAGTCCCAATATAAGTGAGGTGAGCGCTTAAGAAATATTCAAGAGCTAAAGGGATGTGCGACATAATAGGCCCGAGTGCCTTCGTATCTTCAAGTGTTGGCACAGCATCTAGCATACCTATCACCTGAAAGTGACACGAATCCGCACGCCATTCAAGCAAACGCACAACCTCATAGGTCTTATCTCGGCGGTTCCTTGAATAGTAATAAGCACCTGATTGAAGAATGAGACTAAGCTCATCGCCTTCATTTGGTGTGTCTATTTTAATAAGTGATGAAACTGGCATCGGGTGAAACTTATAATACGGAATAGATTCTGAATCCGACATGAGTTAAGTATAACAAAACAAAAACACTTTCCTTGCAGAAAGTGCTTATGTTTGGCTCTCGCTAGTGGACGAACTTCACAACCTAAACAACAATCAAAACAACACCAACCGCACAAATCAAAGCAGCTAGTATTTTACGACGGATCCTGTTTCTTTCCTGGGGCAAAAAGGCTAACGCAAGGAGTACTGTCACTACAATGCTCGTCTGTCGAAGAGGTGAGATGATTGCAAACGACCCTTCTTTATAAGCAAACAGCATCGCAAGGCTTCCAATTCCGTAAAACACCGCGAGTAGTACTAACGTTGCTAATACTTTTGGCTTTAATAATGGTTTCATTTTTTGAATAGATTTCGGGCGAACCAAGAATGCGACAAGTGATGTGCCAATAAAGCTTATAGCCGCCCATGATAACGTGTCCGTGTGTCGTCCCACGTACGACCAAGCCATAATAGCAACACCAAACATAAGTCCCGTTAATAGGCCAAGTAGGGTGCCCTTGTCTTTGAATACAGATGAGATGTTTTTAATCAGCACCCCAACACCAGCAAATATCAAAACGGTACCAGCAATTTGTAGCGCCGTAATAGTTTCGCCTAGTAGTACGATGCCTAAAGCCATAATCCATACCGCCTGAGTGGCGAAAAGTACAGAAAAGGCTGAAGCCTCTACTTTTTGAAGTGTTTTTGCATAGACAATATGCCCAACACCGTAGAAGATAACTGAAATTATTGCAGGAACAATAACCTTCTCAATACCCGGCAACTTGAAACCAACCGAAACAGCAACGACCATCAAGAGGATACCAACAATACCTTGAAAAACAACCGCATAAGCGAATGGATCGGTTTTATCCCTATGAATAAGGATACGTTGAAGAATAACTGATATCGAGAGGCTCAGAACACTAATTATCGTAAGAAGTTGCCATGTCATAACTATGATAATCATAGCGTAAGCGTTAGGTTAATAGAATAGCTAGACAAAAACACTATGACTTTCATCATAGTGCGTTTTCTTGGCTCCGACGGCTGGACAACTCCGTACCATCGTCACATCCAGAAAAGTAAACTTTCCTGCCCTACTCCTCGTTATCGAACCGCAACCAAGCATCGCTTCGCGCTGCGGTTGCTGGCCCGGTCAAACAAACGGGCAAGAAAAAACACTATGATATAAATCATAGTGCATTTTCTTGGCTCACCACGATAAAGGAAGTTATAACCAGAATCAAGCAAGATACTATTCTTTCTAGCTAAGAAGTAAGAGAGTTGTTCCTGCAAGTATAACTACTATCGATACCGTCTTTTGCACCATGTGTTTACGAGATATGTTTTCTTTTCCATGCTTAGGAATAAATAGTGCAAGCAGGGTGCCGATTATAAGAACGAATATCGCCTGTGTACCTTGAACTAACTGAACCATTACTAATGGCGCCAACAAGAGTGAATAGTTGAATGCCATACGACCACCCATACTTAACATTGCACTCAGCGTCGCACCAGCGAGTACCTTAATACCCCCTTCTTTCGATACTTTCTTAAAGTCAGCCCGATAACCTCGGATCACTATAAATGCGAACACGCCAGCGACTGCGGTGCCCAGGAATTGATAAAAAGCTGCGTCCCAAAATCCGTAGTGACCACCAACAAACTTAAACGTAACGGATTCCAACATATAGAACAAGCATGATAACGCTACGAGACCAAATACTATACCCTTAAACCTTCGACGATTATCGAGATCTAGGTTAATCAATAGTGCACCAGCAACAATGATGACACCTGCAAGAGCTTGGTGCACCGATAATGTTTCACCAAATAAGACAACTCCAAATATATAAGCAATTACTGGTTGTATCTGAAACACTGGAATTACTCGAGACGCCTCTTCTATGCTGAGTGCCTTGATAAATGGAGTTACTGCAAAATAAAAAAGTATTCCTGCGGCAAACATAAGTCCGGCATCCAACATAGGAACATTGAGAACGCTTGGTTTGAAAGAAACTATTGCTAAAGCAATAATGACACTCACTATAACGGTATAAAACAATAGCGTAGTCGGTTTTACTTTAGTAAAATATCGTGTCAGTAAGGTCTTGTCTATCTGATTAGTCAGAGCAAACAAAAATGGTGCAAGCAGCGCAAAGAAAATCCAAGTCATATACTAATAATACCTCAAAAGAATAATGGAGCTATCTCAATAAAAGTCATTTTATACACGCAGTTTCAACTCTACTACGGGATATAAAAAAGCAGAACCGAATTAACAGCTCTGACTTTATTGATCATGGCTTGGCTCCGGATGACGGTCTTGAACTATCTAACTATTTGATACTGGCAAGAGCTCGCTTATCGCACGCTCGCACTGGTCGAGAAGTTTATTGTTTAAGTCTAAGGGCTCCCCCTTATTTATCGAGAAGTAACGCTGGTCACAAATACCAGCTATATCATCCCAGTTAACAACAGCAGTACTATCTACTAAGCGTGCAATTGAAGCAGAAAAACCCTCGAGATACTCCAGCACGTTGGCATCGTCTTTATATTCTCGAATCATTTGAATGATGTCGCGTGCCAAGAGCGCTTCTTGTTGTTTCATACTTAATACTATATATGGAAAAGTCCCCATCGCCAATGTCGATGGGGGGTCAAAAGGTATCAAATATACGTAAGCTACGGAGAAATGGACTTCGCCATTCATTGAAAAGCTGTATTAGAATCTTAGGGTAATAATTAAAAGTTTCATTTTTAGTCTGGGATATAAAAAGTCAGAACCGAATTAATGGTTCTGACTTTGTTGATCATGGCTTGGCTCCGACGGCTGGACTACTCTGTATACCATCGTCGCGCTAAAGAAAACTAAGAGGTAGCTTTCTTCAGCTGCTCCTCGCTATCGAACCGCAACCAAGCATCGCTTCGCGCTGCGGTTGCTGGCCCAGTCAATCTTCGAACAATAAGAAAAAGCCCCAGACCATAAGGTCTAAGGCTTTTTCTATGGCTCCCCTTTATTCAGGCGATGCGAACGGAACATTACAATTACAGCGCTACTAAACTTAAGATGGTACGTGACTTGGTTGATGAATACGAGGCTAACACAATACAATTAGCACATGAGATTAAGCAATGAACGAATCAAGGAACTTCAAAAGATACTCCAGGACGAATGCGGCCTGGACCTAAACGACGAAGAAACGCAGCAAGCTGGACTAGCAATCATGCGGTTCGTGTTAGTCAAGGAGGCTAGAAAGCGTGAGTTAGGTACCCTAGGCCAGCCATAGCACCCCCCGGGGGGTCCACTCGGTCTCAGCCAACGAGGCGGCAGACCACACACCTACCTGAATTTCTCTGCGTTATGTTTTTGTACGTTTTTTTGGAAAGATACCCCCGTTTGTCATTACAAATAATCATTTGAATAATTGATGTTTTATACGAAAATGGCATGTTCGCCTATAATCTATAGTATGAACAAAAACCCACAAGTTATCAATATAACTGGCAAAATAGCTGGCACCAACGAGAGCCATGAGTTACAGAGTATACACCCTATTGATGCGCTGATAAAAAGCCTGGGAATTTATCTAGCAAAGTCACTAAAGGGGCACTACCCGATACCAATAAAGCACTTTCAGGACGTGATCAACAAAAAGGCCTGCGAAGTAGATGAGCTAGTAGCGCTGAGTTTTGAACCGAATCAAAGAGTTGGTGAGTTGATTGCACTCGTGTCATTGGTAGCAGCTATCAATAAAACCAACGAGACACATGAAATAGGCCACACCGACTTTGCTCCTGCTTGGCAAAAAGCTGGCCAGAATGAGGTCATCGAAAAATTCACAGGTAAAGGAAGCTGGGACGGTTTCGTATACGAACACGTTCCTCTTGGTGAAGAAAATCCTGACACACAAGTAGTAATGACCGGTGTAGAGATAAAGTCTCTCATGATTGATCCGAATGCAAAATTCGTTAGCCTAAATGAATTGCTTACAGAACGTATGCCTTCTCAATTCAGTAAGCATTTTCAAATCGACGGTAGTATGGCCGTAGTGCTCGTACCACCCTATTCTAGTGGGCCAGATGGCAAAATCTCTTTCGATTTAAAGAAAGCTACAGAAGACATCAATAGTAATACGGGTAACGTTGTTAGTGCTATTGTTTTCTTAGATAACAAAAGTGACAGAGAAGAGACTGTTATTTCAACTATGACGTGTTTAGTGCACAAGAATCCTCAAATCGTCGATGACAATATCGATCTGGTTGAGATGATCAGGGTCCCTTTTTGCAAATTTAGAGTGGCCTAGTTTATTTGCGTACTAAGATTATGCGTTATTTAAACGTAAGTGCTTGAGCAAGCTCTTCGCATGGAATTCAATAAAGGTCGGTGGCAAAGCGTTACCAATCATCATCGCAATTCCAGTTTTACCGGCCTTAAATGAGAACTTGTATTCAGGTGGGAATGTTTGTATAAGCGCTGCTTCACGAAGTGTAATTACACGATTCTCATCTGGATGAATGAATCGTCCCTTAGAAGGATTGTTACAGCCGCCAGTAATGGTTGGTGATGGCTTATCCCAGGACATGCGACCATAAACGTCTTTGAAACCGTTTGTACGCTTATGACACTCTAGTTGGAATTCTTCGCCTAAATCAGTTCGACTACCGCCGTTTTTTGGGATCATAGCAATGAGGTTTTTGATTCTTTCGCTAGGCTTACCCAGTGTGTCATGAAGTGGATCATTACTGAACCCAGCCTGTGGTAGAAATGCTATAGCATCACGGACTGTCGCCATCTTATCTTCATCTAATTCTTTTTTCACCACCTCTATGTCATCAAGTCGTGATGCTAGCATAATCATACGTCGACGACCCTGGGGTACATTGTAGTTAGACATCTTCAGAACCTTGTGGTCGACATTATAGCCAATGTCTTCAAGCTCTTCGACTAGTTTTTTCAAACGTGCGTCCTTGTCTAGAGCTGGCACGTTCTCCATCATAATAGTCTTCGGCTGAAATGCTATCGCGAAACGAAGTACCTCGTAGATTAATTCGTTTCGAGGGTCATTTCGCTGACCCCGATTGCGCGTTCCTATAGTAGAGTAACCCTGGCATGGTGGGCATCCAGCCAGCAAGTCCAACTCGCCTGCTTTTAAACCAAGTTCTTTCATATATTCGACCGGGTCAATCTTGGTAATGTCACTGACCTTTAAATTAGCTTTTGGATGATTCATCTTGTAGCTTTCGGCGTATGTTGGCACACTTTCAACAGCACCAACAACGTTGAAACCCGCTTGTTTTAAGCCCTGCGTTAGCCCACCAGCCCCGCTAAAAAGATCTATAGCTGTTCGCTTTTTCATCTGTTATTTTCCCTCTTAACTACCGATTTCAACATGTCTACAACCATTGTAGCCGGTTTCGGCAATAAAGTGTAGTATTCAAAGAAAATTGTTATGCTTGCCGGCGAACTGCCAATGTTGAATAATTAAGACATATGAATAACGACCAGAACCTGGTGATGACATTCCTACCGAACACAATCGAGCATCTTGGTGTCCGAATGTACTCGACCTTGCCACCAGTACTGGCGGAGCTCGTCGCGAATGCATATGATGCAGATGCTTCCGAAGTACATATACATCTTGTCGATGAAACAGATAAAAAGATAACAATTGCCGATGATGGCCACGGCATGTCTTACGATGACATTAATCAAAAGTTCTTAAAAATTGGTAGGAATAGGCGGGAGAATGACCAGCAGACGTCGCCAGCTGGGCGACCAGTCATAGGTAAAAAGGGACTTGGAAAACTAGCGTTCTTCGGAATATCCCACCAAATTAATATTGATACTCGAAACCAGAACATCCGGAACATCTTCTCGTTAAACTGGAACGATATAATTCATAGCGAAGGTAGCTACAATCCAACTATTATTATCCGTGACGGCTCCTGTCTAGACGAAGGAGATGGGACCACAATTACACTGAGTGATATTCAGCGGGTTAGTAATTTTGACCCTCAGGCAATCGCCGATGGCTTATCTAGACTCTTCATTCTTGATGAAAACTTTAAGGTCTTTATCGAATATAATAGTCAACAGGAATTTGAGGTTTTGAATGACCGGAAATATTCATCACTAAATACGGAATTTGAGTGGCAAGTACCAGATGACTTAGCGCTGACTTCTGAATATGAAAAAGCCAGTCACATACGCGGCAAACTCATAACTACTAAAACCCCTATACCGCCAAACACCAACATGCGTGGCATTTCTCTGTTCTCGCGAGGTAAGCTGATCAATCTACCTGAGTACTTCTCCGACAGCACTTCAAGCCACTTCTTTTCTTATTTAACCGGTACGTTGTCGGTGGACTTCGTAGACGAACTTAGTGAAGACGTGATCGACACTAACCGTCAGTCTGTAAACTGGGATAACCCTCATATGACAGGCCTTCGCAAACACCTTCAAAAAGTTATTAGATGGGTCGAACTGGAGTGGCGTAAATCTAGAGCAAAGTCTCAAGAAACAAAGTTCAAAGATAAACTTGGTGTCGATATAGGTGAATGGCGAAGTCATCTTCCCAAGAATATAAACGACTCGATCAGTCCCATTATTGAATCATTGAGTAGTAACCTCGAATTCCCGGAAAAAGAAAACGACGCAGTAAAAAGTATAGAGGAGCTACACAAGTTAATCCCAGAGTATCCCTTTATTCACTGGAGGCATCTACACCACTCTCTTCAGGAACTTGTATACGAATACTATAAAGCTGGTAATTATTACACTGCTGTTTTCGAGGGTGTTAAAAAATACATTAATGACGTACGGTCCAAATCAGGCGAATCTCTTGCAGAAACAAACCTATTGGAAAGAGTATTCAAAGACGGCACACCGATATTATCTATAACCGAAGGTTTCAAGAAACAAGACGGAGGTTCTTTTACATTAAGCACCGTTAAGGACATGTCAAATGGCCACAGGCTCTTAACATTGGCAGTATGGCAAACGTTTCGTTCACCAATAGCGCACGAAGAAGTTGTGGATTTACGTGAATCGGGTTTGTACACTGAACAAGATTGCTTGGACGCGCTAAGCTTGCTGTCTCACCTATTTACACGTCTAGATAAGTCAACAAAATTATGAGTATAGACCTTGATAAACTGAGCGTTGATGAACTGTGGAGTCTATACGGTGAAACACACGATAAGCTACGTCAAGTCGGTGAGATTCGCTCAAGAAACATAGTTGGAGACCGGGGCGAGCAACTCGCAATAACCTACTATGGCAAAACGAAGAACTTACCGAAGCTGCAGATGGCCCCTCCCAGCACGAAAAATATCGACGCAATAAGTGTGCAGGGTGAACGCTATTCAGTTAAAACGATGACCCTTCCAAACAAGACAACTGGCGTCTTTCATGGATATGGAACACCCGAAAAACCAATCAAAGATAAAAAGTTTGAATATTTAATTATTGTTGTAATTGAATCGTACCAGCCCAAATTGATACTCGAACTGACATGGGAAGAATTTTATAATCTTAAGCGATGGCATTCAACAATGAACGCGTTCAATATCAGTCTGACAAAGGCTGTACTCGACAAGGCTAGAATTATTTACAGAAGCGAAGATCCACCCAAGCCGGTCGTTGATTAGTTAATCTGGACAATATCACGGATACCGGGATCGTACCGGTAATATACAATCTCTCCGTTCACAATCAGCACAATGGCCTGGTCGATAATCTCTAGCGGTGCGACATACCACTCGCTAGGCGTAGCCGATAAGCCATCTGGTCCAGTTATAGACAGGTCAAGTTTCACGTCACTGAAAAAACGATGTAATAGATGCTCAAGTTTATGAGTATTCATGTTGAAACACTTATACGTAGCTTCTATTTTTACGGGTGACATTAGATAGGTTGGATCATTCGTAGCGGATTTTATTCGATCCTCTACCGTACCAGTTGTAAAACCTATCTTGTATAAATTAGACAAATCTTGAATCCTTGTGTCTTCGCTCAGGGAGCTCAAGACGTAAATGTAGCCGGATGTTTTATCATCATTATTGAGGTCATCCGAGCGCTCGGATATTGGTAGTACACGCGCACCCTCTTTGGCCCGGTAAAGAGTACGCGCAAATGACCTTAGTAGAATATTTGATTCAGTACCGTTTTCAAATATAACGTGTAACCTAGCGTTGTTTTTGCCGTTTGCATCAAAGCTTGATTCCCTGTTCTCAACAAAAGCCAAGATTCCGTTAAATACAAAATACAAATCTGGCTGGATTTGGTCTTCGCTACTAATAGCAGCTCTAATCCACTGGCCAGCTTTAAGCCCAGACTGAACTTCAATAAATCCACTTTCGTATTTAGCAAAATCCTGACTCTTCTGTGCTCGAGAGATAGAATCGGCTTTTCGTATACTCTTAGGTACATTACGAATAGTTAAGATGCCCGAAGGATCGTCGAGCAATCCGAACTTGTCAGCTTCAAAGATCTCGCCGAGACTTTCTGGCGGTGCAGCTGGTTTCAGTAAGCCATGGGTATCAACAGAACTGAGTGCCTCAACCTTAGAGTCATCGAGCAAGATGGAACGCAGCCTTACTCCAAGCTTACGTTCATTAATGTCTATTGTATCAACTGCAGGCAGACGTCCATTTTCTGCATAAAAATCATTGATCTCTAGAAATGATACCGCAAGCCTATCTTCCGGATTAACTGACTTTGATCGCGGAGTAACCTTTAGAAGATCATGCTCATCATTATCGAATATCTTTTTCAACCTATCAGACACTACCAGCCTCCCGCTCCGCTTCTTCCGCTTTTTTTCGGCGTAGGTACGCAAGTACTTCGGCCATTCGGTGCTCTTGCTCATCTCTCGAGTTAATATCTGGCTTATGGCCACGAACCTCGTAAAATATTTGAATCTTTGGCCACAAAAGTTCAGCTTCTTCTTCGGTCACATCAATCCTTGTTGCTGCTATAGCCTCCTGAATAGTCCTCAACACCTGAGTCGTAACAGCCTTCGATAATATCTCAAAAGCCTTCTGAAAAGGATTAACAGAGTCTATTAGATCGATATTTATATCATCGATATTAACGAATTTATCAGCCATCTTAATGAATCGGCGGTCACCGACTTCTTTAATTTCACCGTTTTTAACAACTGAATCCACCACTACCTGCTGACGTAACTCTTCGACTTCTATCTCGTTCAGATCAGGATAACGTTCTCGAATTATTTTCGGGATAAGCACCTTGTTTGTGACTTCTGGGTCTAGGTTACCGGCGGCGGCCTTGATGAATTTTTCGTCTTGAAGTATGTTTGCCTTCAGGTCGTTAAGGTCTGTTTCAACAATTTGCTTAACGCGTTCCGTGCTTGGTTCTTTAAACCCACGGATACTAATAATTCCTTTCGGCGGTATTACATTCGTCTCGCCATTCTTAGCTCTAAATTTGAAGTTCGGAGCAAGCACTTGTTCCATTAGAAGAGAGCCCGTGATTGCCTTTAGCATGTTGTTAACAGATAGCTTCACCTCATCCGTAGTAGCTTCCGGCTCTGCAATAAGGTTTGTAAATTGTGCATGTTCTTTGTTTTCACTATCGCGTGTACATCGGCCAATAATTTGAATGATTTCCGTTAGTGAAGCCCTGTATCCAACAGTAAGTGCATGCTCGCAAAATGGCCAGTCGAATCCTTCTTTTGCCATACCTAGCGCTATGATTAGGTCAACGGCATGGATATCTTTTTTAGCAAACTGACTCAAATATGTCAGCGTTTCAGCACGCTTTACTTGATCCGAATCATCAACAAGGTCCGCTACCTTAATAACCTTGCCATCACCATGACGTTTAACGTGTATTATACCCGTAAGCTCGTCTTGATCAATGACCTCACCAATACTGTCCAGAATTGAGCCAACTTCTTCAATCTTATCCTTAGTAGATTCTCCACTATTTACGTTTGGAATGTGCAAGATCGTTTTCTTATCGGTATCCAAAATTTCGTTAATTGCTGAAGTATAGCGACCTTGATAGAAGTGGTAACCAATGCCAAGGGATTTTAAATGTTCATAGCCATTAAGTTGATCATAATAATTAAATGTTACTGGTGTAAATTTGGCTTCGTCTTCCGGTAAAAGAATAGGGACCGCATCCCCGCGGAAGTATGACCCAGTCATTGCAACAATATGCACATCACTTCCGTGCATGACGTCTCGCAATAGATTACCTAGTCGACTTGTTCCTACATCAGATGAAACATGGTGGAATTCGTCTATGGCGAGTACGGTGTCATTGAAAGCATCCGGGGAAAGAGTTTCGAAAGCAAATCTCAACGTAGCGTGAGTACATACAAGTATTGGATCATTACCATTCATAAAGTTCACGAAAGCGTCTACTTTACTTTTTTCCGCCCCGGGCGTACAAAGGTTATTTTTGTCATCAACTACCCAGTCAGTATAAAATCCGTGAGATTTGAGGTCTGTTGTTTCGAAGGATGAGCCTATTGAGCGTTCCGGTACTGACACAATAACTTTTTTTCGGCCTTGATTGAAGAGTTTATCGATTCCAACAAACATTAATGCCCGTGACTTGCCCGAAGCTGGTGGAGCTTTCACCAAAAGATACTGACTGTTGCGCTGTTCGTAAACCCTATGTTGCATTTCTCGCATACCCATTGAATCTATTTTTACGCTATCTCCGGTTTGCTCATATTCAATATCAACGATATTAATTGGTCTCTTGTCACTGGTCATATTATGCATCCCCCTTATTACTAACTGTCATCGCTTCGTATAAATCAAATAGATGAGTTAAACGTTCTTCGTCACTTTCAAATGGTTTTTTTCTGTACAGGCCTTCCACGACTTCATCAAGTTCCTGATGAGCAATCCGTAGATCGTCAGGCATTTTATCTGGGTCGTAAAGTTCAGATAGCGTCTTGTCCGAATGGTTCTCGCGTACATCAAGAATATGATAGGCCATCTCAGTAATCTTTTCTTTATCCGTACTGCTTAGTGCGGGAATAGGAAAAGTGTTATAGCTCAAAGCAGATAGATACCTTAAGTCTTCCCTAAGCCTTCCCGCGGTGACTTTTACCCATGTCATGTGCATCAAACTACTAACAATTCCAAATACCCAAGGCTCTGGATCATAAATTGCAGCTGCAGAACCAATAATAATAGTATCTTTATCGATTATGTCAGCTGGCATATATTTGCGCCTACTAGAAGAAACGATTGGTATGATGATCGATGACTTTGTAGCAGTATGGGTGTACCTGAATCTATACGGATGCGCTAATAAACTCTTTGCAACGTCACCACCCTTGACGCGGTATTTCCTCACTTCTTCAATTCGATCGGCTATTAGTGGAATCGCCATTGCCTCGTCTACATCTTTCGGGCTAATCCAAACACACCATCGGTCAATTCTCTTAGTTAGCTCGCCCGCACCCATCGCCTTGCGAATAAACTTCTCTGCCAGTGGGTCAGAATCTAAAATCTTATTGCGCTCTTCCCTATTTAGCATTAGATGCGTTCCATCATATGGAGTATTTCCAGTGATGATCTTTGGCAAATTACTAATTGGATCATTAGACTTTTTGATGATAAGATTTGGTGCATTAAGTAGATAGCCATTTATATTGTTTGCGTTAGCGATAAATTGGCCACTAATAATCGTCTTCTTACCCGATTCGAAACCTAGACCAATAATCGAGCATGAGACCCCAGCCTTACCTTTAGCGTTATTTGACCAGGTAAACGGCAAGTAAGCGAAAATTATCTCCAGACCGAGAATAAAAATTTTAGGCCACAACTGTTCAACTTGTGAACCCTGGTTGACAGAACTAGTCGTTACAAATGATATTTTAGTTTTTCGCTTCGCATATTCTGCGGCTTTGATGAACCAGATTGCAATATAATCTAATTCTTTGTAGTTACCATATTTCTCGAATGCCAGCTTCAAATCTTGCTTCTGTTCTTTTGACTGTCCCTTTCCACCTAAGTATGGTGGGTTTCCGATCACGTATGCTTCGGTGTCGTCGCTAATAGGCATGACGTCATTCCAGTCTATTCGGGCTGAATTACCTTGGATTATATTCCCCGCTTCCTTAAGAGGTATGAGTGGCAAATCGATACCAAACTTTTCTGCGAACTCGAGGTTCATCTGGTGTTTTGCTAACCATAGTGATAACACCGCAACTTCCTGCGCAAAGTCGTCAATTTCTATGCCATAAAAATTTTCGATATTAATACGAGACCCCAAAAGAGTGGATTGGGTGTGACCAGTTAGATCACCTTGCCTTTCCAAAATTGCATGCTCCAAGCGACGAAGTTCCTTATAGGTGATGATTAGAAAGTTACCAGATCCACAAGCTGGATCTATAAATTTAATATCGCCAATTCGTACTAAAAGCTTATTTAACTTTTGGGTATCATCGTAGCTATTGTCGAATTCCTCTTTCAGATCATCGAGAAATAAAGGCTCAATGGTTTTCATAATATTCGGGACACTCGTGTAATGTTGTCCTAATCCAGTTCGGTCCCCCGGACGTACAACAGCCTGGAACATACTACCAAAGATGTCTGGGTTAATATCACTCCAGTCAAGTTTACTCGAAGATTCAATAAGCAGATTACGAGCCTCTTTGTTGAAATCAGGTATAGCCGAAAAGTTACTAAAAAGCTGGCCGTTAACATAGGGAAACTCCGCCAGGTATGCTGGATAGCCAGTCTTGTCCTTATCGTCGAGGGATGCAAACAGGACTTTCAGAAAATCCTTTAAGTCAGACCCATCTTCTTGAGTGTAAGAAGCAATTGAATTAACAAATTGATTCTTCTGGAAGATATTTGTATCCTCTGCGAAGAAACAGAATAGCAAACGAGTAAAGAATGTAGTTAGATCATGCCATTCGTCTGCAGTAGTGTATCCATTGTGCGCAACTAAGATATCAAATAATTTCGCCATTTTCTCTGCAGCTTTGACATCAGCGTGGTTTTCAGCGATATATTGGGTTTTTTCCATTCCAGCCCAAGGTAAAAAGAAAGTGTAGTGCTTGTTGATATCCCGGATACTTATGTCTAAAGTTTCACCTGTCTTTGTGTCCACAGCAAGCAAATGCTCGTAGTCTGTAACAATAACGAAGCGCGTAGCGTATCTGACTACTAAAGGGCTGGATCTGAGATCATCGATAATCGTGTATAAGTTGGGGCTATCATCGGTAGGCTTGAAGTAAATTACACTCTTTTGTGCAACCTCATTGATGCGGTCTCCAGCAACATTGAGTTGGCCATTTCGAAGCCTGGTAATGTTACCGGTTGAACGTCCATAAACAGCCAGTAAATCGTATATAAACTCTTTATCATAAGAGAGCCGCTGGCCGAGCGGCTTGATGTTCTCTTCGATATCTCTTAGATTAATACGCATATGATTTCACTTGATAGTATTCAATATATATTGTAGCGCAATATGATCTAATCTGTTTGCCAGGGCATAGTACAATAGACCTCAAGATAGTGATAAAGATGTGATGAAGAATGGATCCTAGTATCTACAATGATATATATGTGAATCCGGATGATGACGTTCGGTATATATTAGAGTTTGAAAAAATGTCGGGTACCATCATAATGACTTACTTTGATCAAAAACTTCCTCTTCTGAAGAGGAAACCAATTCACAAAACTATAAAGATAACTCGTGACGGAAGCGTTGCGAGCACTGTATTATCAAAGGCTTTAAATAATTTTCAAATTAAACGCGAGGAATATACCAAAGAATTCAATCCAGTACGTACTTACACGAAGCCCATCGGCAAAGGTGCTTCATGGGATCTTACTGACGTATCTAATAACCTTAAACCGATGCCTCAAGACTTCAGAAATTTTATTTTCAAGGTAAGCGGCAGAAACTCTAGACTTACGATTCGAACATGGATAAGCAAATCGGATATAGATCGTAAACAACTTGATGCACATAGTATGAATAATTACCTGGCTTCCTTAAAAGACTTTGAATTAACAGACCGCAAAGCTGGCTGGCCGAAAATATAACAATACACCCCTGTTGTTAGACTCCTACTTCACTCCTATATTTCTGTAGGAGTTCTTTTTATTTATATTCTCGAGGCATGAAAGATGTCACGATTAAGCAGAAAATTTTACTGACAGACGAAGAGAAAAAACGTCTTGTTGCATACTTCAATGTCTTGATCGAGATGGATCTTGAATTAAAAAAGTCACTTGAAGAGGAGAAGAATGATGCTTGATTGGGATGATGAAGAACTTGAAAAAATAGTTGATGACCTCACCGAAATAATGTTGTCGTTATGCCAGGAATGCCGATTTATAGCGGCCGCTAAAGTAATTGAGAGTGTGAACATAAAACTTGTAAAAGAACTGCAGCTTTCCATTGATTCCCGCCTATCAGATCCAGATGGAAGCCCCGAATTCGAACCAATAATCGAACCAAGACACAGAAAAGGAGGCTGCCGTGTACATTTCCGAGGTTAATGTAACGCCGATAAAGCCACAGGACGGTTTGATCGCGTTCGCAAGCTTAGTTGTAAACGAATCTTTATACCTTGGCTCTATAGCTGTGTATACCCGACTGGATGGGTCCTACAGGCTTCTCTACCCAACCAAAAAGCTAGGGGAACGATTCGTAGATCTGTTCCACCCAATTAGCCGAGAAACGAGTAAGCAAATCGAAGCTGCAATATTTAAAAAATGTGAAGAAATCTTTGAAAACAGTAATGAAGACACCTTATCTTTTTTCGAATAAATGGTCGACGGAAATCGAAGACGCCGGCTTCACCATGGTCCCCAACCTGCTCATCAAACATCAGTCCGACTTAGATATTACAGATCCTGAAATAGTGGTCCTTGTCGCAATACTGTCATTCAAATGGACAGACGCGATGCCCTATCCCTCCGCGGGTAAGCTCGGCGAGTATACAGGTAAATCAACGAACTCAGTGAGAGATAAACTCAGGAGCCTTGAAGCAAAGGGATTAATCACACGCGTTCCCAGAGCAGGCACATCTAACGAATATGACTTTACTCCCCTAGAAAAAAGACTCGTTACTTATGCACACCGTGCCGAAATTTCGGTACCCACCTACCGAAAAAAGAGTAGTCATCCCTACCGAGAGTTCAGTACTAAAGAAGAAGAACCAAAGAAAACAGAAATAAGAAAACGAAACGGAAGCAGTGGAAAACTCACTCCTCTCGGTGAAGTTCTAAGTAACAAGCCCTGGTCATAGCTATCAAACAATTAATGTTTTATGGTGTGTGGTGACAAATTAACTTCATGAAAGGATAAATAAGTAATGAACTCAGCAGAAATAAAAGGAGTAAAGGCCTTTATGATCGCGAGGGTCTCAGACCCATCACAAAGAGACGCACTCCCAGCACAAGAACTACGCCTCAGGGATTATGCCGAAAGGCACGAACTGAATGCCGAGATACTCAGTTTTGACGAGACCGCATACAAGGCTGACCGCATTAAATTCCGAGAGATTGTAGACAACATCGCAAAGTACCCGGAGTTCTGCATTGTTGTTTTTGATAAGATAGACCGTTTCACTCGTGATAGTTCGTCAGAAGTAGTCCGAATGCTCAAGGAACTCATAAAAGACGGCCGGATTGAACTTCACTTCCCTTCCGATAATCTCTTCATACACAAAGACTCACCAGCTGCAGATAAAACCCGACTCGGCATGGGTATGGTATTCGGTGAATACTACTCTGCCGCCATCAGCGACAATGTGAAGCGCAAAATTCAACAGAAGCTACACGAAAAAGAATGGCCAGGCAAAGCCCCGATTGGTTACCTGAATGTCGATATTGAAGATAACGGCAGACTCATTGGCAAGGATGTGGTCCTAGACCCACTACGCCGGGCATTCATAGCGAGAATATACGAATTGCGACTACTGGGCGTTTCATACAGAATGATCGCAAAGGAGCTGCGTGAAGAGGGCCTGACGAGCAATAGCAAGCACGCTCGACCCATCAGTTCGAGTATGGTTGAGAATATCCTCAAGAACACCTTCTACTACGGCGTGATGACATATAACGGCAAAGAGTACCCGCATCGCTACGAACCATTGGTGAGTAAACAAGCGTTCTTGGAAGCACAGAAGCTAAACGAAGGTCGCAATAACGGTGGTGCAAAACCACATAGCGACGTGAAGAAATCATTCACCTTCAATGGCGTGATGACCTGTAAGCGTTGCGGCTGCAGCATGTCGTCTTACGAGAAGAAGGGATTCGTGTACATGCACTGTTCAAAGGCCAAGTTCAACTGCGGGCAATCACACGGTAAACAAGCCGAGTCTGAGATAGAAATGAAAAAGATTATTAAATCGATGTCGGTGAGTAAGGAGGTCCTGAACCAGATACTCGAAGAACTAGCTAATGAACACAATAATGAACAGCTTTACTATAAGAATGTAGTCGAAACGACGAAGCGGGAAATAACACGTTTAAGGGGCCGGCTTGAGTCATTATATGAGGACCGGCTTGATAATCGCATCACCATTGAAGACTATGACAAGATGGCGCAGAAGAACAAACAAGAAACAGAAAACCTGGAGCGTAAATTACTCCAGGTTACTACAGAAGATAAGAGCTTTATCGTTGATGCATCCTATCTGTTGAAACTATCCAGAAACGCCTCGCAACTCTTTGAGAGTTCTAATACGCCCCTTAAAAATAAACTTCTGAAAATCGTGCTTTCGAACTTAGAATTTGACGACAAAATACTCTTTTATAAGAGGTGGGCACCCTTTGAAGTTATCTCAGAGTGCCTACAAACATCATTTTGGCTCCGACGGCTGGACTCGAACCAGCAACCTCGAAGTTAACAGCTTCTTGCTCCACCATTGAGCTACGTCGGAATACAAATGGTATTATACCTTTACCCCTGTCATCTAGTCAACACAGGACTGG
>Ga0209512_1001800_pt1 | contig 24831 bp, 30 predicted proteins | sample frozenSSSSmetaG_FD_184142 | JGI IMG/M metagenome (GOLD analysis project Ga0209512, IMG submission 184142) | Glacier valley bacterial and archeal communities from Borup Fiord, Nunavut, Canada, to study Microbial Dark Matter (Phase II) -... | ecosystem: Environmental > Aquatic > Freshwater > Ice >...
AGATTTTTAATTTCTTGCAGTAATGAACTATTTTCCGCAGCTATAGCTTGAGATACAGCTTTACCAATTGCATCAGCACTCAGCGTAGTTAAATTCTTAGCAACATTCTTTAGTGCATCAGCCAGTTTGTCATTATGAGCGGAATTATTTCGTAATAGGATCTTTTCAGGGGTCAGAGTAATAGCAATATCGTTGAGTTTTTTTCTTAGCTTGTTGCGATGCTTCTCTTTTTTCTTGGTGAACACAGCAATCAATATTATTAATACTGTGGCAAATGCCAATCCTAGCAATGAAGTAAAAAACACATGCTTCAAACTGGAAAATAGTTCTTTACCGGCTACAAGTAAGTCATTAGAATCGCCACCAGCAGCCCCTTGAGAAATTCCTAAAAAAGTACTAAAGATACCTGATGAGATTAATGCTGTTGGTGCGTAGGCGACAGGGCTGTGTGGTACTGCTTTACTGAGGACACTTGGATATTCAAGTACTAAATAATCACCTTTTTCTTTATTAGGTTCAAATACACGTCTATTTTGCGCTCCGCTACATTTACCTTCAATATGCTTATAAAGCCATTTGATTTCACTCTCTGAAAGAGCATCTATCTGGTGATTTTGTTTGCAATTGTCTAGTTTATTAATTAACTCCTCTGTCTGCTTACAATCTTTGTCTTTATAAACACTAAACTCTCTGATTTCCAGCACTATCGCTAAAATTCCGGCAAAAATTATGGCAAGAGGTAGGATAGGTATGAGTGGGTAAAAAATTGGTAGAAATGTTGATATATCCATAACGGAATTCTGTGAAAATTATATAGGGTAGAGACAATCTATGAAAAAAAGCCAAAACGCCCGATTTCTTCCTCTGATAAATGCTCTTGGGCGACGCGAATTGGTAAATGTGCGGCATCTGTATGACCAGCAATGGGCTGTACCAGAGACAAGCCGTAAAGTGGCTCTAGTGCGTCAGATGTCCGATCTTCGAGCAAGTAAACTTGCTGTGGCGCGTATTTACGCAACAGTCTTACCTGTAAACGGGCTTTAAGATCTCTCAAGGATTTCGTTAAAGGGGATTCCGTTTCAAACAGCTCTTTGGCTTCTTTCCATGCATGATTCACAGCAACTATTTCCTCAACTAGTTGCTCGATTGAGGGATTCAGTATTTTGTTCACTGTCGATCTAGATTACAATTTATTACTCACTTTATAGTTCCCACATATATCTGTGAATGAACGCTTGTGTCGCAAAAATTGGAAAAATGATCGCCTAAGGAAGATTGATCACTCCTGGTCGTCTGGCGAATTGAAAAAAAGGCAATTGAATACACTTATCCACAACGCAAGGGCGCAAGCTTTACGCCTACCTACAAAACAAGGGCGCAAGCTTTGCGCCCCTACAATACAATGATTAACCGAACCGTATTGGTAGCCGTGGGACAATATTTGCGTGCATAGCTTTACTCTCCTACCTTGACAAGATGCACTCCTCAAAAATTATCCCAAACTCCTTAAAAAGTCATTGGTGAGCGGATCATTATAATATTGGTGTCAGAAATCATTTAATCCTCTGTGAAGCGATCAACTTGGAGTACAAAGTCAGGTAACACAGCTTCGCCTGAAAGTTGAGTTAGTAATGATAGCTTCGCTGACCTTGCGGTACGCACTTCTTTAGCTTGTCCTAGACAATATATTTCAACCTGTTGATCTTGAGGATTCAACATCCAACCCAAACGAACGCCGCTTGTCATGTACTCCAGCATTTTTTCTTGCAGCATCTCTAATTTGTCTGTTCGTGACATTCGCCAATAATGCTTCTACTATCCTTATCCTCCGGTGGCATGTAGTTTATCGGCAAGTTCAGTAATCTCGTGACCCATTGCCAGTTGTGTCAGCCAATGATTCGGGATGCTGGATTCTCCATAATAGGCTCCTGCAACCTGACCACAAATGGCGGCTGTTGTGTCGGCATCATCACCTAGGTTGGTAGCTGCAAGAATTGCCTCTTCATAAGTTTCGGTTGTGTGGAAGCACCAAAGCGCTGCTTCTAGACTCTGCACTACATACCCGGTACCATGAATATCATTGACTGTTTTATGTCGGTACTCCCCCTTGGCGATCGCTTGAATTGATGGCTGCAATACTATAGTTGGATCATTTCCAAAAAGGATCTCGGTTTTGCGATCGCCTGTGAGTGTGCGGAAAAGAATGTCTCCAAATAGACGACTAGCATCAATACACTCCGCCGTACCATGCGTTGTTCGAGAACTTTCGCCAGAATAATGTAAGACGCGATCGCGGTCTCTTAAATAAAACATGGGAATAGGTGCAAGCCTCATCAAGCAGCCATTTCCAGCAGACATTGGATTCGTAGAGCCACTAAATGGGTTACTAGATATTTTATATTGAGACAACGCCTGACGGACTGTATTGCCAATATCGAAGCATTCCCCCGTACTGCTTAAATAACCATTTTCGTACCAGTTACAGTAGCGATTCATAGAACGATCTCGGTAAGTGGGAAACTCAGTGGCTTTAGCCCTGAGAGGGAAACGACGCTTTGCGACTTTAGTCGCATTGGCATTTCTCAAGGTTTGTATTCTCTAACAAGTCTTTGAACAGCAGAGGACTGGGAAACACCCCACTGACTCGCAATATTTTCTAGTTTGGCTTTGTCTTCTTCTGATAAATAAATAATAGTTCCTTTTTTCCTAGACATGGCACAACCTCTATCACTATGATATGATAATGATATCAAGTAGCACAGGTTAAGTCAATGTCTTATGGCTGCCAACAAAATTTAATCAGTCCTAACAAGGAACTCAAAGGTATTCTAGAGTTCCTTTGCACGGAATCTAATAACTTGACTAACTGTGGTGTCTATTACTCTCGTCAACTGTATTTCAAGACTGGCAAAATTCCTACTGCATTCGATTTGAATAAACAGTTAGGTACTGTCCAACAAAATATCCACTACCAAGCGCTTTACTCGGATACAGCACAACAAATATTAGGTACTGTAGCTGAGTCGTTTAAGTCTTTTTTAGGATTACTCAAAGGTGTAAAAAAAGGAACTGTTACTCAGAAACCTAAGTTACCAAATTATAGAAAGCCTGGAGGCTTCTCGCTTGTAACCTATACAGGAAGGTCGGTTAAGTTGATTGATGGTAATTTACGGTTTCCACTGGGAAAGAAGGTAAAAGCTTGGTTTGGCTTGGATTCCTTTACTCTACCAATGCCAAGTAATCTTGAGCATTCAAGTATCAAAGAGTACCGGATATTACCTCGTAACCGGGAGTTTTACGTTGAGTTTATCTATCAAATGACCGCATTCAATGCACAATTAGATAAATCTAATGTCTTGGGAATTGACCACGGCATTAATAACTGGTTAACCTGTGTAACGAACGTTGGTACTTCGTTTATCGTTGATGGACTACACCTTAAGTCTCTAAACCAGTGGTACAACAAATCAGTTGCCAAAATCAAGGAAAATAAGCCTCAAGGCTTTTGGAGTAATCGGCTAGCAGCAATTACCGAGAAGCGCAACAGACAGATGCGAGATGCGGTAAATAAGGGGGCACGAATTGTTGTTAACCACTGCTTAGAAAACAATATCGGTACTATTGTTTTTGGTTGGAATACGGGACAGAAAGATTCAGCAAACATGGGCAAGAAAACAAATCAAAAGTTTGTTCAGATTCCCACTGCCAAAGTTAAAAACCGTATTGCTCAATTATGCGAACAATATGAGATAACCTTTGTTGAAACCGAAGAAAGTTATACGTCTAAGACTTCGTTTCTTGATAACGATATTTTGCCTAAGTTTGGTGAAAAACCCATTAACTGGCAAGCTTCTGGTACAAGAGAAAAACGTGGTTTGTACCGTACAGCGAAAGGTTATTTAGTCAACGCAGACTGTAATGGTTCGGCTAACATAATCAGAAAAGTAGCGATCACACTTGGGTTAAATCTAAGTGGAATCAGTAGAGGTTGTTTAAGTCAGCCTACCAAAGTCCGGTTATGGACTCTTGAGAAATCTCAGTCCCTTTAGGGCTGAGAAGTTTAATTGATCAACAGCATCAAACCCACCAACTTCGACCAGACTAGTGGCTAGACACAACGCCATTGATGTATCGTCAGTCCATTCACCTGGCTGGAGATCAAACGGACCTCCACCTACCATATCTTTCACAGGTGGGAATGAACCACGACGCTGAAACTCAACTGTTGTGCCTACAGCATCACCTGCAGCTAGTCCTAACAAGCATCCTCGAAATCGCTCTGATGAATTCATCGGAATTATCGCTCTTTTTACCATGAAAGCAGGTGCGTACACTTTTATTCTATTGCTAATGCAGAATAGTGCGAAATGACTTTAAATCCCTGAAAGCTTGATTGCGCCGTAGTTAATCCAACTTAAAACAAGGGTTTGGACGATGGTAAATTTTGTGTATCCGAGGGTATCTACAAATAACCGCAACACAAGTTTACAGAAATATTGCTCATTAGAGTCAGTAAAAATACTGATGACTAGATAAGTCTACTATTGAGAGATTCAGAATTATGTTGTTTAGAACAACCTAGATAGAAAGTATTTAAGTTTTTGAATAAGTACAAATTTTTCGAGATATTTTCTTGACTACATGCATTTTTAAATTATCTACAACCTAATCTCCTCAAGGGTTTTAGATTGTTTACACTAACTTTTTATCAAAATCGGTAATCCTCCTCAAACTTTTAACGAACTTCCACAGCACAATCTAATTAATCGACCACAAGCAGCAATAACTCACGCTCTTGCGGTCAACGAATCAACGTTTAACAAAAAAGATTTTAAAACTGAGGAGAATCGTCAAATGAAAGGTCTTTTAATTAAATCAGCTATAGCTTCTGGTGTTGCTTTGTCTTTAGTTGCTGTGAGTCGTCCAGCAATGGCTGCATCTTTTGCGGTTTCAATCGAAGACCCAGGTGTACAAAATGCACAATTGTCCAATCTTGTGAATGATCATGTGCAAACTTTTGATGGACAAACACAAGGTTATAGTGCAAATGGTTTTCAATGGACTGATGGAACGCAAAATATTGGTAACTATCAGACTACTCTAATAATGAATGCCGATCAATTTGGCGGTGCTGGTGGAGACAAACAATATTTCGATGTGGACACAAACAGATCGGGTAATGGTCAAACGGTTTCTACTCTAAATTTGACAAAGCCGCAAGATTACTTGGGACTTTGGTGGTCAGCGGGAGATAGCAACAACGCACTGACATTTTTATCACAAGGTAAAGTTGTCCAAACCGTGACTACTGCTGATGTAGTTAGTTATATCGGCAAGCTAGCCAATAAAGCCAGCTATTATGGTAATCCTAATGCGCCATTCAAAGGTAATGATTCTGGCGAACCCTTTGCGTTCATCAACTTCTATGATGTTGGCGGAACTTTTGACCAGGTTAAATTCAGCAATATTGGAGGTAGTGGTTTTGAATCAGATAATCACACAATCGCCAGTGGCTACAAGACAATAACTGGTCATGTAGTTACAGCAGTTCCTGAGTCTTCTTCTGTATTCGGAGTTGTTGCGATTGGCTTGGTGGGTGCTGCTTCAGTTCTGAAGAGTCAAGCTAAGAAAAAGTCAATGCAATTGTCATAAGTATGCAACACTTTGGAAAAATTTCCGCTATGGCTTAATAGTATTCATAGCGGAATCCATCCAAATATCGCACCCTTTGAGGTCAGCGAAGCGAATGTTTCAAAGAGTGATTTCAGCAATTATCAAAATTTCCAGCGCGGACAAAATTAGCGCTGAGGGTGCCTCCCATACAACACTGCAAAAATCGTTCTACCAATTGAGGCTGTGCGCCAAAATGAAGATGAGTATAGCTGGCATGAACTTGATAGCGTTGCCAGCCTTCGGGAGAGAATTGCTGACGACTGTCATATCCTTGAAGTGATAACAGTGGTTTGTCAGGCAGTTGGGTTAACGACGAGCGATGAAATTCGTGTCCCCACAAACGATCGCCTACTTTCACCAACGGACTCTCTTGCAAAGCCGTGGCTTGGCGATATCCTAAAGTCAGTCGCTTCCCCATCACCGCCGCAGTCGGGAAAATACCAACCATTGGATAGGAATTTTCCTCAAAATCGACAATCTGCTCGCACAAATACATCAATCCACCACATTCGGCGTAAGTTGGTATCCCCGCCTGAATCGTTGCTTTCACTGATTGTATAGCTTCTAAGTTATCTGCCAATGCGACCGCAAACACCTCAGGAAAACCACCTCCAAAATACAATCCTTGCACTCCTTCAGGCACAGCGCGATCGCGCATCGGACTCCACGCAACTAATTCGTATCCCAATGCAGTCAACAAATCTAAGTTATCCGCATAATAAAAACTAAAAGCTTGATCTTGCGCGATCGCTAGACGTATTTTCGGTTTCTGATTGTGATCTTCAGCTTTTGTCGTCCCGATTCTACATGCCAACAACGGTAACAATTTTTCCCAGTCAAAGCAGGTTTCACCGAGATGCGCTAGTCGCTCAATTGTCGCGTTTAAATTAGTAAGTTCGGCAGTTGGCACTAATCCCAGATGGCGATCGCCAAGTGTAATATCATCTTGACGACGCAGAACACCTAAAATTGGCAAGTTCAACGGTTCGAGAGCTTGTGAGAGTAATTCCAAGTGGCGATCGCTACCAACGCGGTTAAGAATTACACCGGCAACTTTAATCCGGGGATCAAAGGTACTGAAACCGTGAGCGATCGCTGCCACAGAGCGAGATAAACTACTACAGTTGAGAATCAGCACTACCGGAACATCAAGTAATCTGGCAACATGAGCAGTACTCCCCGCATCATCTTTGCCCGATGCCCCATCAAATAGCCCCATCACGCCTTCAATCAGAGTGTGCTCAGCCCCCTGACTATGCTTAGCAAAACAATCCTGTACATAAGCTTCAGAGGTCAGAATCGGGTCAAGATTGCGGCAGGCGCGTCCAGTGACATAGCTATGAAACATCGGGTCAATGTAATCGGGACCGACTTTAAAAGATTGTACCGTTTGGCGACGCTGCCGTAATGCTGCCAGCAGTGCCAAAGTCACGGTCGTTTTTCCCACACCACTGCGTTCACCTGCGATAATTATAGCCATTGCCTATTCCCTAACTGAAAACGCCATGCATCGTCTTGCTACTATACCAGGAGGCTGGAACCCGTCGGCAGACGGTGTAATTTTTGTCGAGCAACAACCAGCCCCGATTGTCGTTATCACCGCCGCAGATACTGATATTCAGACCTTCGCCGCTGCTGTCACTCAGTTACCAACCGACTTTCCCGAGTTACGGGTTGTAAATTTATTGCAATTACAGCAGCAATTGACAATCGACACTTATGCCGAAGATGTCTTGGCAAAAGCAAAAGTAATCATTGTGCGCTTGATTGGCGGACAATCTTACTGGAGTTATGGTTTAGAAGTCGTTCAAGAAACCGCACTCGCAACCGGCGCGACTTTAATTATTATTCCCGGTGATGAACGCCCCGATCCCACTCTCATCAGCCACTCGACAGCATCATTAGCATTGGTGAATCAAGTTTGGCAATATTTTATTGAAGCTGGCATCGAGAATTATCAAAATCTGTTGAAATTTGTCGCCACACAATTTCTACACCACCCAATAAACTATCAGCCGCCTCAGCCTGTACCGCGTGTGGGAGTTTATGCTGACTATCCGCGTGGGCAGTCGGGTGTAGGTATTATATTTTATCGAGCGCATTATTTATCGGGAAATACGGCGGTGATTGACGCCTTATGTCAGGCACTAGTGACGCGAAATCTCACACCCATACCGATTTTCGTCTCATCACTGAAAGAACCAGATGTGCAATCGGAGTTAATTCGTTATTGCCGAGGAGTTGACGTATTACTCAACACCACCAGCTTTTCTTTAGCAAGTCTGGAAACAGATACGCCGCAGGTTGATTTGTGGGAAACACTGAATGTTCCTGTATTTCAAGTTGTTTTCAGCGCTAGTACGCGGGAAGTTTGGGAAACTAGTATTCAGGGATTAACACCGCGCGATATGGCGATGAATATTGCCTTACCAGAAGTTGATGGCAGAATCATTACTCGCGCAGTTTCTTTTAAAGCGGTGCAAACCCAAAATACATCTTTACAAACAGATGTCGTGGTGTATGAACCAGAGGAATCACGGATTAACTTTGTTGCGGATTTAGCAGCCAGGTGGAGTAAATTACGGCAGACGCCAATCGAAGAACGAAAAGTGGCGCTGATTCTGGCTAATTATCCTAACCGTAATGGTCGATTGGCAAATGGTGTTGGTTTGGATACGCCTGCTAGTTGTTTAGAAATTCTCAAAGCACTTTCCGACGCTGGTTATAATGTCGGCACGATTCCGGAAACTAGTGACGAATTGATGCGAGTTTTGACATCGGGAGTGACTAACGATCCAGATTGGCAAGGTACGATGCGTCAATCTCTATCGGTGGCTGATTATCAAAGCCATTTTCAAAGTTTACCGCTAAGAGTGCAAACTGGTATCCAAAACCGTTGGGGATTACCAGAGGAAGATGTATTTGCGATCGCCGGATTTCAATTTGGCAATATCTTTGTCGGAATTCAGCCGAGTCGTGGTTATGATCGCGACCCTTCTCTTAATTACCACGCTCCGGATTTAGAACCAACTCATACCTATCTGGCTTTTTATCACTGGGTGAATACTCACTTCGCAGCCAATGCTTTAGTCCATGTCGGCAAACATGGTAATTTAGAGTGGTTACCTGGAAAAAGCGTCGCTTTATCAGAAAATTGCTATCCTGAAGCAGTATTTGGCGCGATGCCTCATTTCTATCCGTTTATTGTCAACGATCCGGGGGAAGGTTCTCAAGCAAAGCGGCGATCGCAAGCTGTGATTCTCGATCACCTCACCCCCCCCATGACCCGCGCTGAACTCTATGGAAGTTTACAGCAGTTGGAGGGTTTAATTGATGAATATTATGAGGCACAAAGTCTCGATCCGGGTCGTGTTGGGTTGATTCGCGATGCTATAGCGCAATTAATTACCCAGGAAAATCTTCTCCAAGATTTAGGTATTGCTGTTGAAAGGTTAGATGATGCGATCGTTACAGTCTTAACTACTGCTGACGGTTATTTGTGTGAACTTAAAGAAGCTCAAATTCGCGATGGTTTACATATCTTTGGTCAATGTCCTGATGGTCAGCAGTTGCGAGATTTAATAGTCGCGATCGCCCGTAACCCCAATGTCAAGCGTAAAGGTTTAACTCGCGCTATTGCTGAAGATTGGCAATTAGACTTCGATCCCCTCACGGCTGATTTAGGTGAAACTCTTGCCTACACATCAAATCCTCTGTTACAAAAGTGTCGCATTATTGGTGATGCGGTGGAAATTATTGAAGAATATGCGGCGGAACTGACAGAAGCGATTGTTGAGGGTAGAGAAATTACTCATGATGGTGTGACAAGACAAGAATTGATTTGGGTACGCGATCGCTTACTCCCAGCTTTGCGCCAAACTGACCGCGAAATCATTAACCTCCTACGCGGATTAAATGGACAATACATCCCCAGTGGTGCTTCTGGTGCGCCGACACGAGGACGACCGGAGGTGTTACCAACGGGACGCAATTTTTACTCTGTTGATATCCGTGCTGTTCCGACTGAAACTGCCTGGGATATCGGACGCAAAGCCGCAGAAGTATTAGTTGAGCGGTATACTCAAGAACATGGCGAATACCCAAAAACATTAGGTTTATCGATTTGGGGTACTTCCACAATGCGAACGGGTGGCGACGATTTGGCGCAGGCGTTAGCGTTGATTGGGGTGCAGCCTGTGTGGGATGGGGTATCGCGGCGAGTAATTGATTTTGAGATTTTGCCACTATCTGCTTTAGGTCGTCCGCGTGTCGATGTGACGTTGCGAATTTCCGGCTTTTTCCGGGATGCGTTTCCTAATTTGATTGATTTATTTGACAATGCGGTGAATGCGGTAGCGGATCTCGACGAAGGAGAACAAAATCCTTTAGCGGCGCAGGTGAAAGCGGAAACAAGGCAGTGGGAATCGGAAGGGTTAACGTTAGAGCAAGGATCGGCGCGATCGCGTTATCGCATTTTTGGTTCAAAACCCAGCGCCTACGGAGCCGGTTTGCAAGGTTTAATCGAATCGCAAAATTGGGAAAGCGATGAGGATTTAGCCCGTGCTTATATTAACTGGAGTGCCTACGCATATACACGTAATGCTGAAGGTAAATCGGCTCCCGAAGCCTTTACACAGCGGCTGGAAACGATGCAAATAGTGTTGCAAAATCAAGATAATCGCGAACACGATTTGCTGGACTCGGATGATTATTACCAATTTCAAGGTGGCTTAACCGCAGCAGTGCGATCAGTTTCTGGCAATACTCCCGAAATTTACTTTGGTGATAATTCTTGCACAGCACAGCCGAAAGTGCGAAAACTCAGCGAAGAAATCAGTCGCGTCTACCGTTCGAGAGTCGTCAACCCTAAATGGATTGCTGGGGCGATGCGACACGGTTACAAAGGTGCATTTGAGATGGCAGCGACGTTGGATTATTTATTTGCCTACGATGCGACAACTCATTGCGTGGAAGATTTCATGTATGAAGGCGTAGCTGAGGCTTATCTTTTCGATCCAGAGGTGCAAGACTTTATGCAAAAAAGCAACCCTTGGGCATTACGTGATATGTCAGAACGTCTCTTGGAAGCCAACCAGCGCGGCTTGTGGCAACAGGTTGCACCAGAAATGTTGGAACGGTTGCGAGCGATGGTGAATGAAGCTGAAGGCGTAATTGAGTCGCAACAAGAGTGAGATTGGCAGCGTCTAAATTGTGTGCATCCGAAGCTAAGTAAATGAGTGTAAAAATGAGACGAGTCTTAATCCTTGGTGGAACTGGTGATGCAGCCGAGTTAGCTGCCAAAGTCTCGATGATTCCGGGTGTTAAGGTAATTACGTCTTTAGCTGGGCGAACTCGTCAACCATCAACTCTTGTCGGACATGTGCGCGTCGGTGGTTTTGGCGGCGGCGCTGGACTCGCAGTATATCTCCGTGAGCAAGGTATTAATTTACTCGTTGATGCCACTCATCCATTCGCCACGCAAATGTCGTGGAATGCGGCGACAGCGGCGATGGAGGTGGGTATTCCCTATTTAATGCTGGTGCGTCTGGCTTGGGCAAAAGTGGCGGGTGATAATTGGATTGAAGTCGAGAGTGTGGAAGCTGCTGTAAAAGCGATTCCCGTTACCGCAAAGCGGGTGTTTCTCACGATTGGTAGACAGCAACTTGCCCCATTTGCGACATTGACAGATACTTGGTTTTTGATGCGATCAATCGATCCGCCTGATGGGGCAATTCCTCACGGACAACTGCTACTCGATCGCGGACCTTTTAGTTTGGCAAGCGAACGGAAATTACTTCGAGATTACCAGATTGAGGCGATTGTCAGTAAAAATAGTGGCGGAGATGCAACTTACCCCAAGATTATCGCTGCACGAGAACTAGGGATACCGATTCTAATGGTACAGCGACAAGTTTTGCCACCGGGAGAACAAGTTCCAGATGTTGAGAGTGCAGTCGTGTGGCTGAGTCAAAGTTTATAGTCAGATAGTCAAGTGCTTCTCATGGCGGTAGGGGGTGGGGCAATACGGTTCGGTTAGTCGTCTCGTAGGGGCGCGGCGGCTTGCGCCCTGGTTCTGTGGGTAAGTTATCCGATTATTAACCGAACCGTATTTGGGTGTGGAGAAGCGGTGCAAAAAAATTGAGTTATGAGTTCTCAAGGATCTCACAACTCATGATTCACAACTTTGATTTGACTATCTATAGGCGACTTGTGGTCCTGTCCAAATCTGTTTAATCTCCTGACCGAACACAATCGGCTGATCTACTTTAGTAGCAGCTATTGTATCGCCATCACTGGTAGCAACTGAAAATATAGGCCAACGTTCGTCACCAAGATTGCCCGCGCGGAACAGAACCTGGTCAGGATCGGCTTTACTCCAACCCAGCAACACGGCAATTTCATGATTGTATACATCATGGGAGGGAGCAACGATGGTAGTGCGATTTTTTGTCCGTTCCCAAATCACTGCGGAATCTGTAGCGTCAGAGGTACTTAATAAACCTTCTAGCTGGCGTGATAACAAACGCTCGCCATTCTCTGACCAACTCACCGGAATCAATACCGACATTCCTCCAGCTGCATTGATATCTTCTTCTTTCACCTGGCGATTGTGGATTGACTGAGAGTTTGTGTTCAGCACCTGCAATTTTCCTGATTGCAGATTTTCTAAAAACATGATACTATTAACGCGGCTTTTGGGAAGTTCGGGTTGTACGTCCATTTGCACCCGGCTGTAAACAGCATAATGACCATCGGGAGAAACTAGAGACTGACTGCGATAATAGCGGATTCCCGTTTTACCTTCAGCCGTGACTTTCTCATGGGTTCCTGTGATCCAATCCCAGGGGATGGGATGCGGACTACCTAGAGGATCGTTCTGTGTTTGTTCAGTCGGACTACCTTCGCTAGAAGCCGGTAATTGGACTGGTAATGGTGAGGATTCTGTTTTCGCGGCGATGATATTAGCGGTTGCTAATGAATTTATCGCCTGAGGAATATCCTCTGGAGTTGATGATGTTACGGGAACTGAAGTTGGGGTGACATCCGCCTTCTTTAACCACTTAGATAAAGCAGATTGAGTATCTATCGAGCTGGTAGGCTGGATTGATACTTTTACCACCGGCTCATGAGTCACGGTTAAGGTCGCAACCGAAATCGGTCGGCAATCTTTCAGGATTGTTACTGATTTATCTACATTGTCATGTGTTTTATCCGCTACACCTAACGTCTCGGTCAAGGTCAGATGAGAATCAAGTCTTGTTGTTCCTGTTGCGGATTCTGCTATAGGCGATGTAACTTTAGGGACATTTATTGATTCAGCCAGGGTAGGCTGAGCCACGGCGCTCGCGAGGGGAGCGCTTAGCATCAAAAAAATCAAAAGTTTTAGGCATGGTTTTGGGCGAAACCATCCTGAGAGCAGAAGGAGGTTGAGCATTGGTAGGGTCTCTAAAGAGGAATTGCGGTGTGAGGAGCAACGCCTCCGGGGGAATGAAGCACTCTTCCTTTATATGTATAACAATTGCAATATGTATAAACTAGCAAATTTGATAAAATTTTCAACATTTTATGAAAAAATTTGTATCAAGCTCCACATTCTTTTTTCTCCTTTCCGGGATTAAGCAAAAATATCACTATTTTATGAATACAGTTCAAACGAGTATTGGCTTTCGCCCTCACACCATTGTTGCCAATAATACAATATATTTCCCCCTGGTAAGCAAAAAAATAATTAAACAAATGTATCATTTGGTCTTGGCTCCTTTGGTGCTAGTAGTGATTTAATCGCGCTACGCCGGAAATCGCCATTGACTGCTGCCATCACCCCCAAAATCCTTGCAAACACCTTGATTTTGGCTCAAAGGCAAAAAAATGAGTTTTGTCAACAAACCATAGCATAGACAAGATTAGAGATTTTATTGCCATAAAAACACGCCGCGATCGCGTAACCATTCCTTAACATTCAACTTAATATCAGTGTTATTTACTCTCAATATTTTGGCAGATTTTCTCAGGATTTTATTATAAGTATAAATAAAAAATGTATTTTAAGTATTTTCACTAAGCTAATAAAATCAATATTAATCCTAAATATTTATTAGTTATGAATGTTTAGCTGTTATAATCTGATGTTTGGCAAAGTGCGAACATTTTAAACTATTGCTAAGTGTGACGCTCATATTTAAGCAGTGTAAATATAAAACATGAATTCTCAATCGTTAAAAATAAAGAAGCGCAAATGAAAGTCATTTTTTTTGGTACTCCTCAATTTGCCGTACCCACGCTTTTAAGTTTATTGGGTGATCCAGCTTTTACTGTCCTCGGCGTTGTCACCCAACCTGATAAACGTCGGGAACGAGGTAATCAACTAACACCGTCACCTGTGAAAACCATTGCTGAGGCGCATCAACTCCGAATTTGGCAACCTGAGCGAGTCAAAAAAGATACTGAGGTTTTAACTCAACTACAGCAGGCTGAAGCCGATGTGTTTGTTGTTGTTGCTTATGGACAAATTCTTTCCCCGGAAATTTTGGCTATGCCAAGGCTAGGTTGTATCAATGTACATGGCTCAATTTTGCCCAAATATCGCGGCGCAGCCCCTATTCAATGGTGTATTTATCACGGCGAAGAGGAAACGGGGATCACCACAATGTTAATGGATGCGGGAATGGATACAGGTCCAATGTTGCTGAAGGCAACCACAGTGATTGAAAAGAGGGATAATGCCCAAGATTTAGCCGATAAACTCGCCGTCACGGGTGCAGATTTGCTCTTGGAAACCCTTTTGAAACTGGAACATCAAGAAGTTCAACCCATTCATCAAGATGACACCAGCGCCACTTATGCGCCATTAATTAAAAAGACAGATTACCAGTTGGATTGGAATAAGAGTGCTAAGACACTCCACAATCAAGTGAGAGGTTTCTTCCCCAATTGCATCACCACTTTTGGTACCCAGGCGTTAAAAATCACGAGCACTGCTCCTTTAGACCCCGATTTTTGGACTGATATGCCAGCGAACTTAATTGCAATAAACCAGAGTTTGTCTAATTTGTCAATAGCTCATTTTCCAGGAGAAGTAGTCAGCATTGTCAAAGGTCTCGGACCTATCGTCCAAACGGGGGCGGGATTATTATTGCTGCAACAAGTGCAACTAGCAGGTAAACGCCCGCAATCAGGCTCGGATTTTGCTAATGGCACAAGATTAGCGGTAGGATTCCTGCTAGGTAGTGAGCAACCTTCAACTTAGCACTGAGCATCGTAAGAGCGACAGCCATTGCATGGACCGTCTGGGTTAACTGCACAGCGGATCATCTCTGAGTGTGCATTGTAACGGCAAGTCGCGTCGCCGATAACCCAGCGCCCGTGGATAAAGCTTTTTTCGCTGGGACGTTGAGCTGATTGGACGTAAATCGCGATTTTGTGCAAGTGATAACGTCCCGCTTTGAACTGGTATCGGTGGCGACGTTCTAAAACGGCATAAGTTTTACCTTCAAAATCAAGATAGTTACCTGGTTGCGGTGTCCAATCTAGTTTGACATTGCCCAGGTTCTGACTGGATTGGGTCAGAATGATCTCTGTTGGGAGAGAAGCTGGTTCCATAAGTGATGTTCATATGTAAAGCTAACTACATTATGCGGTTGGTACCGCCCTCAACACCATAAATTAACTACGTCGCGAAAAGCACTCATTGTAGCTTGAGCCTCGCGGCTTATTACGATGTTTGAAGTTCTGGCACCTTTTTCTCTACCGGGCATAGGTGCTGAGGTAAACTGTGCGTTGATTCCATTTCTTTCGCAGAGAAGATCACTCGGAAGGAGCTTTTTCTATGTCTCATACCGTCAAAATCTACGACACTTGTATCGGTTGCACCCAATGCGTCCGGGCTTGCCCCACAGACGTTTTGGAAATGGTTCCTTGGGATGGCTGCAAAGCCGCACAAATCGCCTCTTCACCTCGCACAGAAGACTGTGTGGGTTGCAAGCGCTGTGAAACTGCTTGTCCTACCGACTTTTTAAGCATTCGGGTTTACCTCGGTGCTGAAACGACTCGTAGTATGGGTCTGGCTTACTAAAACAGCGATCAAAAGCCGGGGAGTGGAGGATAAGGATAACTTAGGGTTTTAACCTCAGGCTATTCTTAATCTCTACTCCTTTTTTTTACTAAAATCTTCAGAAATGTGCTAACAACAATAAGGATCGTTGACATCTGGGCTAATTCTAGATTTCAATCTCCGTGTAAGTAACTATGGAGTGGTGTGCTCAATGTGCGGCATCGTTGGTTATATCGGCACTCAAGCAGCGACAGAAATATTGCTGGCTGGACTAGAAAAACTAGAGTATCGGGGCTACGATTCCGCTGGAATCGCCACAGTTTGGGAAGGTGAAGTCCAAAACGTTCGCGCTAAGGGCAAGCTGACTAACCTACGCTCGAAATTACAACAAATTGAAAATCCCTCCCAAATTGGCATTGGGCATACTCGCTGGGCAACTCATGGTAAGCCAGAAGAGTACAATGCTCATCCACACATGGATACGTCATTACGGATAGCGGTGGTAGTTAATGGCATTATTGAAAACTATCGCGATTTGCGCGAAGAACTCAAACTGCTTGGACACCAATTTCGTTCTGATACTGATGTTGAGGTCATTCCTCACCTCGTTTCCCAATTTTTAAAGGATGCTTCGCCAAGCGTCAAGAGCGATCCTCTCCTTGACGCAGTTCGCCAAACTGTGAAGAAACTTGAAGGAGCCTTTGCGATCGCGCTGATTTCCGCTGACTACCCTGATGAAATTATTGTTGTCCGCCAACAAGCACCAATCGTCATTGGTTTTGGTCAAGGTGAATTTTTCTGCGCCTCAGATACTCCCGCGATTATTGCTTACACCCGCGCAGTGCTACCTTTGGAAAATGGCGAAATTGCCCGCCTGACACCATTAGGCGTAGAAGTTTACGATTTTGATGGCAACAGGTTAAAAAAACAACCCCGCACCCTCAACTGGAATCCCATCATGGTGGAAAAGCAGGGATTCAAGCACTTCATGCTCAAGGAAATTTACGAGCAACCTGGAGTGGTGAGGGCTTGTTTAGAAGCATACTTTGATAGTAATTGGCATGCATCTACAGCGTCATCTCCAATTAAACTTGGCTTACCTGCTGAACTGTACACAGATTTGGAGCAAATTCAAATTGTGGCTTGCGGTAGTAGTTGGCACTCAGCATTAGTTGGCAAATACTTGCTAGAACAGGTTGCGGGTATTCCCACATCTGTACAGTATGCCTCAGAGTTTCGCTATGCACCCTCACCGCTGACGCCGAATACCCTGACGATTGGTGTGACTCAATCGGGTGAAACTGCTGATACTTTAGCAGCTTTGGCGATGGAAAAAGAACGTCGCTCCGGTCTTGCGGCTAAGTTCCAATCGCGATTATTGGGAATTACCAACCGTCCTGAAAGTACTTTGGGTCAGATGGTGCCTCATCTAATTGATACTCACGCCGGAATGGAAATTGGGGTAGCGGCGACGAAGACTTTTGTAGCTCAATTAATGGCATTTTATGCTTTGGCGTTAGATTTGGCTCATCGTCGTCAAAGTGTGACTCCTGACAGGTTAGAACAAATTCTCACGGGTTTACAGCAGCTACCGGCGGAAATTGAACTGATATTAGAAAGCCAAGAACGTTATATTGAGCAACTAGTTCACGAATTTGCAGAAACCCAGGACTTTATCTTTATTGGTCGCGGGATTAATTTCCCGATCGCTTTAGAAGGGGCGCTTAAACTCAAGGAAATTAGTTATATCCATGCGGAAGCTTATCCGGCGGGAGAAATGAAACATGGTCCGATTGCTTTGTTGGATGTAAAAGTGCCAGTGGTTGCGATCGCGATGCCTGGAAGTGTCTACGAAAAAGTCATCTCCAACGCCCAAGAAGCCAAAGCTCGCGATTCGCGGTTAATCGGTGTCACCCCAGCCAATGGTAGTGATGCTGATACATTCAATGACGTGATTCCTGTCCCTCTAGTTGATGAGTTACTCTCACCTATTCTCACAGTCATTCCTTTACAGTTATTGGCTTACCACATCGCCGCCCGTCGTGGCTTGGATGTTGACCAGCCGAGGAATTTGGCAAAGTCGGTGACAGTGGAATAGGTTAATAGCCTTATTTCCGCTCCTTGTCGAGAATAAAAAATTTGAAAAATATCTCTTGGGGGTAAATATACAAATCCCCTCAGGAGGTTTTTTATGTTTAGCAGTAGACAGGAGTAGACGACAGCCAAGTTGAGCGTTGGACGACTCTCGTGCGTTATGTGCATTAATCGGGATAATCGCACTTCAAACACGATCTGGTAAAATTTAATAAGTTAGGGTAAAAGTATCAGATGGCTAGAGATCGATTTCACAATCAAGTTAAAGCCGCACTAATTAAGGATTTGTGGTCGATTACGCACGATCCATTTTCGATTCAAATTAGTGAAGCGGTCAAACTACAAATCGATCTAGGTGCTGAAAGTACAATTGCGGCCCAACGCGATCAAGAAAAAATTGCCGTTGAAATTAAAAGCTTTATTGCAGACTCAGATATTAGTGAATTTCACACAGCTTTAGGGCAGTATTTAAACTATGTACAAGCCCTGGAAGATAAAGAAGCAGAGCGAGTTTTGTATCTGGCGGTGCCGAGCGAAACTTACAATGATTTTTTTCAACTTCCCTTTATTCAAAAATCTCTCAAACGTCATAGTGTAAACCTAATTATTTACGATCCGATTAAGACGGAAATTAAACAATGGATAAGCTTCAACAATACCAACAAATAATTCGTCAAATTCTCACGCAACAAGCCCATCCCTACACTTATTCTAACGATGTAGAAGCCGAAATTATTTGCGATACCGAACATGATCGTTATCAACTTGCCTATGTGGGTTGGGAGGAGCAGCAACGCATTTTTAGTGTGATTCTGCACTTTGAGATTAAAGATGGCAAAATTTGGATTCAATACAATGGTACAGAAATTGCGATCGCTCAAGTAATGATAGAAAAAGGAGTTCCGGCATCTGATATCGTACTGGGTTTTCACTCGCCCTTCAAACGTCAATTTAGCGGCTATGCAATCACCTAATTGTTGCCTTGTGCGAGAATATTCTGGCTTTGCTACTCAAGTTAATAATTTAAAGCTTCTATAGTTAGTAGCAGGTTGTCTAGCTAGTTCAGCCAAGTTAACTTTATAAAAAAAGGTAATCATATGAGTAATAACAGCATATCGCCACAAAATTATCTGAATATTCAGCTAGTAACTACTTTAGTTAAAATTATTCGTTCTCTCTCTCAAGAAGAACGCAAATTATTAGAGCAATTATTTTTTGATAATTCAGAGCCGTCTACACAAGAGTTAATGAATCTTGCTCAAATTGGAGGTTCTTTTGATTTTTTGCATGGTGAGCCAGATATTTATACATTAGAAGATGGAGAACCTATATAATGTTGATCCGAAAAGGTGATCTGGTTTTATGGCGAAAGGTCTAAATTACTAACTCTCAATCCAATTTACAAAAAAGGTACTGACTTTCACTAGTAAAAGTCTTAAATTTTTATGGGGAACTAATTTGGCATATTGCAAGCGACCAAGAATTATACCGGGATGCCTGTTTTGAGTCTGAGCAAATTCCTCAATTGCTTTACGAGAGAAGACTTTCTTATTCCTGGTAATAAAATCATTTAACGCTTGAGAATGTATTAACCACTCAGCCGCTGTCTGATTTGCTTCTGTTTCCTCCTCGTTCTCTTCTAAAGCATCTAAATTATCTAAGTAGCTGCCTTTATGTCCTAAAACTATATGTGCTAACTCATGCATAAGAGTAAACCAAAATGAATCAATTCGGTCATATCTCAGTGTCAACGCAATAACTGGGTTACTTTGTAAATAAAAAGCTGCACCATCTAAATAGGTTTTACTCAAGTGCGGCACAATTACAAAATGTATACCCAAATCTGCTAGTAATTTAGGAATTAACACAATATTTTCTACTTGTTCGGCACACGCAAGAATTTTTGGTATGGTGAGTTCTAGCTTTATGCGATCAAAGCTTGTAACTGTTTGTTCTTTAGCTATATTTTCAACTCGTTTTACCCAAGCTATGCGAGAAATATCTTCTGGTTTTCGATATTCTGAACAACGGAAATTAATATATAGCTTAGGTATTTCATCCAAAGAATCTATGCCGAAAAAATTACAGACTTGCTGCTCTAAGCTATCAATTGAATTTGTTTTTTGAATCCAACCCTTTTTGATTAGCTCAGACATAGGAAGAATTGTATACAATCGACTTTTACGAGTTATATTTTGCTCCGTTTCCTCTTCTTTTTTTTCTTTTTTTGCTAGATGAAGCCGATATTTTGCTTCGAGGTTTGTCCAAAACTCAGGAGAAGTACCCAAAGCTTGCGATAATTCGATCGCGGTTTCTGGTGTAATTTGCTTGGTTCCCCGAATAATTTCGTTAATAGTTTGAACTGGACGATTGATAATTTCAGCTAAATCTTTTTGCGTCCAGCCACGAGCTTCTAATTCTCGGCTTAAAATTTTTCCAGGTGTTGGTACTCTTGATGGTGTTAACTTTTGTGTCATATTAATGTCTCCCAGTAGTGCGTTTTGTTAGTGGTAGTCCTCAATATCGATAATGGTCAGGTAGTTTCCTTGTTCATCTTTATCCACTGTCAAAATCAAGCGCCACTGGCTATTTAAACGTAAGGAGCGCTGTCCTGCTTTCCCTCGTTTTCCTTGGAGTTTCTCAAATCGCAATCCCTTTTGAGCATATAAGTCCCGCTCGTCTTCAGCAGCGTCAATAATTGCCATGACTTCAAAAAAGTCATCAACCACACCAGGGTATTTATGAGCATCTTTTTCTTCTGTATAAAGTGCTTCGAGTTTCTTTTTATTAAAGATAAAACGCAAAGCTCCCCCAAAGTAAATGCAGTGGATTCTGCATTATATTACAACCAAATTCAGTCTTGGGGTGAATCTCTGATATTTAAATTGTAAATCTCAATTAGACGAGAGTTTTGATTTGTTTGTAAAAGGTTCTTAGATGAGGGTAGAATTTAATAAAAAGCTATTATGTAAAGGGTTTTGGGGTTTTACTTTAATGGCAGACTTGCCTTTAGTCAAATTGTCTGTAGAACTATTGTACTATAAAGCGTAATTAAGAGCAAGTTTTCGATCTGGATGGCACAACTTTAGTTAGTTATACCTAAGATCTTGCATCTGTTGCTTTTCTACATTGATTCAGATTTTACCCTTGGAGGTGAATTCAAACGATTTAGGGTAAGTTCGTGGGCTGGATTCACAATGAAGGATTAAATCGAGCAATTAATCGAATTCGGCGCGATTATATGTAAGATGATCTTCTATGAACCCGAAGTAGCCGAAGCGATGCTAAATCGGGTTAATCGGGCAATTGATGATTTAGCGGCAGTGGTAAAGTATCTGGAGGAAGGGGAATAGTGGCGCGTACTCAGAAGAAAGAAAAAAATAACGGTAATGGTGCGAAATTAGGATTTGAAGAGACTCTTTGGCAAGCTGCTGATAAACAACGCGGACACATGGACGCTGCGGAGTATAAGCACATTGTTTTGGGTTTGATTTTTCTTAAGTATATTTCCGATGCGTTCAGCGAACTTTACAACATTTACTTACAGCAACCCCATGTAGACCCAGAAGATCGGGACGAGTACATTGCAGAAAATGTATTTTGGGTTCCTCAAGAAGCGCGGTGGTCATTTTTACAAGCTAATGCTAAGCAAGTAAATATTGGCACGTTGTTAGATGAGGCGATGGATGCGATTGAGAAGGAAAACCCATCGCTGAAGGGGATTTTGCCGAAGGATTACGGGAAGCCGGTGTTGGATAAATTGTTACTGGGTGAGTTAATCGACCTCATTGGTAAGATTGGGTTGGGAGATGAGGAAAGTCGTTCCAAGGATATTTTGGGGCGGGTTTATGAATATTTTTTGGGACAATTCGCGAGTGCGGAAGGCAAGAAGGGTGGACAATTTTATACACCCCGTTGTGTGGTGCAGTTGCTAGTAGAAATGCTGGAACCCTACCACGGAAGAATTTATGACCCTTGTTGCGGTTCGGGGGGAATGTTTGTTCAGTCGGATAAGTTTGTGAAAGCACACGGGGGTAAGACGGGTGATATTTCGATTTATGGGCAAGAATCGAACCCGACGACGTGGAAGTTGTGCAAGATGAATTTGGCAATACGCGGTATTGATGGGAATATAGGCGATGCCCTTGGCAACGGCTAAAGCCGTATCGCAATGCTGATAGTTTCCACAATGACTTGCACAAAGACCTCAAAGCTGATTTTATCATCGCCAATCCGCCGTTTAATATGAGCGATTGGGGCGGGGACAGGTTGCGGGAAGATGGACGCTGGGGAAGTTTTGGGACGCCACCTGCGGGTAATGCTAACTATGGTTGGGTGATGCATAAAATACACCATCTCGCACCAAATGGTATAGCTGGGTTTGTGTTGGCGAATGGTTCGATGAGTTCCAACCAGTCGGGGGAAGGGGATATTCGCTCACGTATTATTGAAGCGGATTTGGTTGATTGTATGGTGGCGTTACCAGGACAATTATTTTACAATACCCAGATTCCGGCTTGTTTGTGGTTTTTGGCAAAGAATAAGAAAAATGGCAATAGAAACCGCAGTGGGGAGACTTTATTTATTGATGCGCGGAAGATGGGGGTGTTAATTGACAGGGTACATCGGGAGTTGACAGAGGAGGAGGTACAGCAGATAGCGCAAACTTATCATGCTTGGCGGGGTGAGAAGGAAGCGGGTAAGTATGAGGATGTAGCGGGTTTTTGTAAAAGTGCTAAGTTAGATGAGATTATTTCTCATGGTTATGTTCTCACGCCGGGGCGGTATGTAGGGGCGGAAGAGGTGGAGGATGATGGGGAGGTGTTTGAGGAGAAGATGTTGCATTTGACGCAGAAGTTAGAGCATCAGTTTGCTGAGAGTGCGAAGTTAGAGGCGATAATAAAAGAGAATTTACGTGGTTTGGGTTATGGGAATTAAGGAATTATTACTACCATTTCGAGAGGAGATATTAAAAATTGCCTCTAAATATGGCGCGTATAATGTACGGGTATTTGGTTCAGTTGCGAGGGGAGAAGCAAGACCTGATAGTGATGTAGATTTTTTGGTAGAACTTGAACCGAAGCGCAGCTTATTTGATTATATTGCTTTAATGCAAGATTTGGAGGAGCTATTAAACCGCAAAGTTGATGTCGCAGAACCAGACAATCTTCATGAGTTAATTAGAGAAAAGGTGTTGAATGAATCTGTGATGTTATAAGAGAGGGAAAAATGAGCTTAAGGAATATTGTACAAGAAAAGCGCGAAGAAATTATTCGTATTGCTGCTAAACATGGGGCTTATAACCTCCGATTGTTTGGTAGTGTCGTTAGAGAAGAAGAAAAAGAAACAAGTGATATTGACTTTTTAATTGATTATGATTTGGATAAAATATCAGCTTGGTTTCCTGGCGGGTTAATCCAAGATTTAGAAATATTGTTAAATCGAAAAGTTGATGTTGTCACTACTAATTCTTTACATTATTTAATTCGAGATAAAGTTTTTAGTGAGGCGATCGCTTTATGAAAGATAATCGGGTTTATTTGATTCATATTCGGGATTGTCTCAGCAGAATTAAGCAATATACAGTTGATGGCAAAGAAGTATTTTATCAGGATATCAAAACTCAAGATGCAGTTTTTAGAAATCTTCAGGTAATGTGTGAATCAGTGCAAAAACTGCCCAGTGATTGGAAAAATACATACCCTAAAATTGAATGGAGTAATCTAGCGGGTTTTCGGAATAGATTAACTCATGAATATTTGAGCGTAGACCTTGATATTGTTTGGAATGTAATTGAAAATTATTTGCCAGATTTAGAAAAAACGATTGAAGCAATGGCACAGGAGTTTTGGAATGTTAATTAAGTAGGTTGGGTTGAGGCTGGAAACCAAGCAATATAGAAGTTATAATTTAAAGGCAAATCTTAATTTGGTTTGGTAAATTATCGAGAGATTTTCAGGACGTAATCTTAAGTAGATGCAGGCTTTTGCCGAAGCTTACTCAGACGAGCAAATGTGCAACAGGGTTACACTAATTCCTTGGGGGCATAATGTCCGTATTTTGGATGGTGTTAAAGACTTTTTAGTTAGACTCTGGTATGTACAAAAAACTATCCAAAATGGCTGTAGTCGAAATATATTAGTGCATCAGATAGAAAGTGGATTATATCATCGTCAAGGAAAAGCGACTACTAACTTTGAGAATACCTTACCAAAACTACAATCAGAACTAGCGCAACAATTATTAAAAGACAAGAACGCGATTTAGAAAAAGCTTTATTAGAAAATATTCGTGATTTATTATTGGAATTAGGGGTTAATTTTACATTTGTTGGTAACCAATATCACTTGGAAGTTGGAAACCAAGATTTTTATATAGATTTATTGTTTTATCATTTACATTTACATTTACGCTGTTATGTAGTGATAAATTTAAAAATTGAAGATTTTAAACCCGAATTTTCCGGTAAAATGAGTTTTTATGTTTTGGTTGTCGATGATTTATTGCGTCATCCAGATGATCAACCAACAATTGGTATGATTTTATGTAAGACGAAGAATAAAACAATTGTAGAATATGCTCTGCGGGAAATGAATAAACAATTGGAGTTTCAACTTATCAACTACGGGATATTTTACCGGGACAATTACAAGGAAGTTTACCCACGATTGAGCAGTTGGAGGCAGAACTGCAAGCCTTATCTGTGGAAGTTGAGGATGAAGAATGATTTAAAAATATGAAGTGTATAATTTGCAATTATGGAGAAAATAAACCTGGTTTAGTAACTGTGACTTTAGAAAGAGAAGAATATATTGTTGTCATGAAAAAAATGTTTACAGAAGTTTGTAAAAACTGTGGAGAGTATTATTTAAATGATGAGATGACTGAATAATTGCGGCTCTACCGCTTCTTTTATGGTAAAAACAGTAAATTAGTCACATCTTGCAACTAAAGTTTACTCTTTTTAAGGCACTTAAACCCTTGCCACGTAAAGATTTATGGTCATCAGCAAA
>Ga0209512_1001801_pt1 | contig 24824 bp, 17 predicted proteins | sample frozenSSSSmetaG_FD_184142 | JGI IMG/M metagenome (GOLD analysis project Ga0209512, IMG submission 184142) | Glacier valley bacterial and archeal communities from Borup Fiord, Nunavut, Canada, to study Microbial Dark Matter (Phase II) -... | ecosystem: Environmental > Aquatic > Freshwater > Ice >...
CATTTCTTCGGAACCAAAGCCAAAAGTCGGAAAAGCCAATGCATTGGTGTGGTCTTTTTCAGCTTCAATATTACCCAGTTTAGTGTATTCAAACATGCCCACATTGACTACATATACTTTGTCACCGTTGGGTGAAAGCACAATTCCAAAAGGATAGCGCCCTGTTTTTGAACTCGAAATGATTTTCTTTTGACGCGTATCGACCACAATCATCCTAAATAGCATCTGATCAACCGCATAGAGGTAACGGCCATCTTTGCTCAGTGTCATATCGCCTATGTACCCATTTGGAGCAGCATCGCCCTTTTCTGAAATAGAACAGTCAACCGAATCAAGTTTAGCCCCTGAATCCACAGAAAACAGGTAAATCTTATTTTGCTGGCCACCAGCCACGTACACTATCTTATTATCCGGAGAAATGGCCAATCCCATAAAAACAGAAGCAAGTACTCCCTTATCAGTATCAGATCCTGGAGGGACCTGTTGAACAGATGGATGATCGGATTGAAAATTTTTGATAATTGAAATGGAAATGGGCGATATCCCTGAATTGGCCGTCACCGCCACGGTTCCATCGGCACTCAGCACCAGTCCGAAGGGATGGGGAGCCACCTGGATTGACTTTCCGTAAGGGGTTACAAACCGGCCATTGGGAATCACTGTTTTGCCTGAACGGTTGATGGAAGTAATCAGGTTACCGGCAGGAGCCGACAAAGTAACCAGCTTACTATCATTTATTTGCCCGGAAACCATTCCCAAAGACAAGGAAAATACCAGCGTCAGAATTGTCAATCGTTTCATACTATTTAAAGTTTAATTACATCAGGGCTAAATGGTTAATTTTGTAAACTACAAACCTAAGCCTCTTATCAGCGAAAGTACAAATTTATTAAACATTTTGCCTTTTGATAACCCTGAAAAAATTGAGATTAGAACGTATATGCTCTGGTACTCCTTACACATTAATAGGTGAATCATATAATAACAGATCTGTATACCTGTTACATAACAAATTGCAACAATTTATATATCAACCTCATACAACCTGTCAAACTTACCAAATTATAACAATCACAGAATCAAAGTTATAAATTTGATGTTCGATGGATGGTCTACCATGTAAGATTATATAAATATTTATAAATCCGTGAAAATTGTTGCAGTTTTAATTGTCACCAATAGTCAGAAATACTGAGGTCGTTATTCCAATCCATAGCAGATAGGCTATTGTTCAAAACTGTTTTATAGTTACTGCACGTACTTTACGTACTAAGCGTTTGAAGTTTTATTCATTATAAAAGAAAGGGGAAGTGGAGAAAAAATAAGAAATAAAAAATAAAAAATAAAAAGGGGAAAAGGAGAAAAGGAGAAAAGGAGAAACGTGCAGTATATGCATAACGTGCAGTAGACTGCTTTAGTTTTTAAACAATGATGAAGAATCGTGGTGATTTAGTCCCTAAATCTAACATATTTTACTCAATAAACCAAATAAATTGAATGATAATTTACCTTTATTGTGAAATTTGGAAAGCGTATAAAGACATAAATTTACCTAAAAATCCATATTGTAGCCCTAATAATTGTTAAACATTCAGAATATGTTCGTGGCAATGAATAAAAAACTTATTTTCGTGGTGAAATAAAAATAAACAGCGTGCACCAAAATCTGGTATTAATTCCAACATACAACGAAAAAGAGAACGTTGAACGAATGATCCGAAAGGTCTTTTCATTAAAAACACCTTTTCATATATTGATTATTGACGACAACTCGCCCGATGGAACAGGTCAAATTGTTGAACAACTTTTCCATGAATTTCCTGACAGGCTTCACATCCTCAAACGAGCTGGAAAGCAAGGACTGGGGAAAGCATACTTGTCTGGATTTCATTGGGCATTGAAACGTCCTTATGATTATATTTTTGAAATGGATTGCGACTTTTCGCACAACCCGGAAGATTTGGAACGCTTATATGCCGCCTGTGTTAAGCAAAAGGCCAGCCTGTCTATCGGATCCCGCTATATAACAGGAATCAATGTGATTAACTGGCCGCTGGGCCGGGTAATTATGTCGTATATGGCATCGGTTTATGTCCGGGCAATTACCGGAATGAAAATCATGGATACCACGGCTGGCTTTAAATGTTACCACCGACAAGTATTGGAAACGATTGATTTCGACAATATCCGGTTGAAAGGCTATGGGTTTCAGATTGAAATGAAATTTAAAACATGGAAACACGGATTTAAAATTATTGAAGTACCCATCATTTTTACTGACAGGCAAGAAGGAAGTTCAAAAATGAGTGGTGGTATTTTCAATGAAGCACTTTGGGGGGTATTGAAAATGAAAATCAGAAGCTGGTTTACAAGGTATGAAAAAGTAAAATAAGATTTATATTTAACTTTTTTTTTTGCGAAAGGTTACTACCTCTTTAATTAGCCGAAATAGAATAAACAAAATACACGTAGGTTGATTTTAACTGGAGAAATGGCAAATTTCTTAACTACAATACTTCATTCATAGATAATGGAGTAATATTTTAGTGTAATTCTCCATTTTTCAATAACAATTAAATATCTCCTTAGATCACATAATTTAATACTGTCACAGGGGGTCGTTGTATGAATATATTCAGTATTTTTGACTGCATGGGCAAGCAGTTAAACCACAAAATATGAAGACACTTATAAAAAATGCACAGATTGTCAATGAAGGCAAAACTTTCAGCGGTGCAGTGCTGATTGATGGAGAGTTAATTATCAAAGTATTTACTGGTGAAAGTATTCCGGAGGAAATCACCAAGGGAGCTACTGTGATTGATGCCCAGGGAAAATACCTGATGCCGGGAGCCATTGATGACCAGGTACATTTTCGTGAACCAGGGATGACTCACAAAGGCGAAATTGCCACTGAATCACGAGCGGCTGTGGCTGGTGGAGTGACTTCATACATGGAAATGCCCAATACCAACCCACAAGCAGTGACTCAGCAATTGCTCGAACAGAAATATATGCGTGCCGCTGAAGTTTCAGCTGCCAACTATTCGTTTTACATGGGCGCCACCAACGATAATCTGGAAGAAGTATTGAAAACCAATGGCACCGATGTTTGCGGGGTAAAAGTATTCATGGGTTCATCGACCGGCAATATGCTGGTGGACGATGAAACTATACTTTCTGAAATTTTTAGAAATACAAAGTTGCTGGTTGCCACCCATTGCGAAGACGAACCAACTATTATCCGAAATACGGCTATTTACAGGGAAAAATACGGTGAATATGTTCCGATTTCGGCCCATCCGAAAATACGCAGTGCCGAAGCGTGTTTCAAATCGACTTCCAAAGCCATTGAGCTGGCTTCAAGATATGGCACCCGGCTGCATGTTTTGCACCTTTCAACCGCTGATGAAATGAAACTATTTGATTCGGGGCCCGTGAACAAAAAGCTGATTACTGCTGAGGTTTGTGTGCATCATTTATGGTTCGACGAGCATGACTACATTACCCATGGAACCCGGATTAAATGGAACCCGGCCATCAAATCGGCTGCCGACAAGGCTGCACTTTGGGAGGCGCTGCTGGCCGATAAAATTGATGTGGTGGCAACTGACCATGCCCCTCATACCCTTGAAGAAAAGTCCAATACCTATTTCAAAGCCCCTTCGGGAGGGCCGCTGGTACAACATTCGCTGGTGGCCATGCTTGAAATGAGCCAACATGGATTGATTACGGTGGAGAAGGTGATTGAAAAAATGTGCCATGCCCCAGCTGATTTGTTCCGCATCGACCGTCGTGGTTACATGCGCGAAGGATATTATGCTGATTTGGTACTGGTGGACCAGGCCAAACCATGGGTCGTATCTCCAGAAAATATTCTTTACAAATGCGGCTGGTCACCTTTCGAAGGAATGAAATTCTCGCACCAGGTAACTCATACGTTTGTGAATGGAGAACTGGTTTATGCAGATGGAAAAGTAGTGGATGGAAAAATAGGAAAACGATTAAAGTTTAACCGTTAAACAAACGAATATATTTTAAATAAAAAAGAGGCTTCTAAAAATGAAGCCTCTTTTTTATAGTCACTGATCCTTTTCAGGGGCAAACTAATAAATTAATCAACTACAACCAGTAAATATTTCGATGCTTTCCAGAAATCTTCAGGTTTATCAATTACCAGACCATCAACTTTTTTCGCTCCGGTAAGGTGAAACGAACCTGCAGGATGTACAGTAATCACCTGAGCTTTTTTTGCATTTAATGGCAATTGATTAAACTCACGAATATCAATTTTCATGAAATAGTCGCGGTTAAAATCTTTCTTCATTTTAATGCTTTTGCCCAGGCCTAAAACGCCCCCTTCTTTTTCTATTACATTTTTTTCAGTCAATTCTTTCTTTGTTCCGAAAGCATAATAAGCAGTATTCATAGCAATGGTTTGCTCATCAATGGCCTGATTTTTTTCTGAAACGACTTGTGCATTTTCAGCAGTAATGGTTTCAATTTTCTGATTTAGCCCGGCCACATCAAAATGCAAGCCTTCAAGTTCCTTGCTCAAAGCAATAAGGGCAGTGTCTTTATCTGCCATTTGTTTGTTCAACTGGGCAATCATCTTCTCAAATTCAGCATTTTTCAAGTTTGAATTCCGAAGTTTCCCCTGAAGCGATTTTGTCAGTTCTTTGTTTTTCTGTAGTAAACTATTGATCTCAGCTATTTCTGCTATAATCCTTTTTTTAGCATCCGCTTTCATTTCTGAACCCGAGCTAGTTTGAACAGATACAATTTTTTCAATGGTTTTAATTGAATCCAGGTTTGCCTGAATTTCATTCATAGATGACATGAATTCCAAAATAGAAGCATCTTTTTGCACATCCAATTGTGAAATGCTATCCTGTTTGGCCTGCATGCGGGCAATTTCCTTCTTGTGCTGTCCACAAGAAGTAAGCACGACAACTGATAGAATAAATAATAATTTTTTCATGGAATAAAATTTTAAATTATGGTCTAAATATAAGTCTTTTAACAAAACTATGATTGTAAAACGACATGATTTTTTATTTATTGCTTTATTATTTTTCAATAAGAATGTTTCTATGAGCAATAATTTCAAATAATTCCGGCATCCGGCGTTCCGTTTCTTCAAAACCGATCCTGAAAATCTCGTTTGCCCGGCCAAAATCGAAAATACTAAACAACCTTGTTTGGGGAGGATTGATGATAAAATCGCAAATCGCAAAGCTTTCCTGTACGTTCTTGGCCATTGTCAGCCGAAAGGCTCGTTCGGCAATGGCTTTAAATCCGGTAATATTTTCTTCCGGCCCATTGTGATTCACATTGACACCCATTAGAAACCGGCATTGATCGCGAATACATTGCGCAGGAAGATTATTTAAAAGTCCACCATCGACATAGGTATTGCCCCCAATGATTTGAGGTTCAAAAACAAGTGGTATGGAAGCCGATGCCAATACCCACTGAAATAGCTTTCCTGTATTTTTTATTTCTGACAGTCCCGAGTTAAGGTTAGTAACCGAACAGCTAAAAGGTATATTGAGTGCATCAAAATCATCAACGGGAATATATTTTTGCAACACCGAGAGTACTTTTTTAATATCAAGCAGTCCGCTTGATGGCACTTTCCATTTAATTAATTTATACATTTTGCTGGATTTCACCAGTTCAAGAATCTCCAGTGGCTCGACACCAGCAGCATACAATACGCCCACGAAGGCGCCAATACTGGTTCCTGAGACAATTTCAGGATGAAGGCCATATTTATGAAGCGCTTCCATAACTCCAATGTGAAGTATGCCACGTGCACCTCCACCACTGAGTGAAATACCAAGCTTATACTTTTGCGTGGGTATTTGAATGTCTTGATGATTAATCACTTTCCTAATTGTCAACATTGTTGTTTCCTCCATGTTAAAAAGGCAGAAGTACTGTACAATAAATAGTCAGGTTCTACGGTAAATGGATATTTAATTTATGCTTAATTCTGAACACTTAAAATCGTTTTTGGTTGCTCCTTATGTCAATTATTTTTCAACAATTTAAAAGGTTCTATTGGCCTTGCACAAGGTTATGCCTGTGAAACTTTGGTCAGAATATTAAAGATTGAAACCAAAACGTAAAAAGTGTTCAATTTATTCTCCCGCTCAAATTTGACTCAACGAGTCCACTACTAAAAGTTAACAGAATAAAAAATACCACAAAGCCTCTAAGGCATAAAGGCACACAAAGCATTGATTATATGTTATATACACATATTAAATCTTTGTATTTTGTGGCAGAATCAGACTTTTCGGAGTGGGCTCATCAATTAAATTTTCAACCTTAAGAGACTGTAAAATTCATTCTTTGGAATGGTGCGTTCGACCTCTCTTGATGCATTAAAGTTTTCTTCGATAGGGATGCAATTCGCGTCCACTTTACCTTGTATGATGGACCACTTCATCAAAATACAAATTTCAATCAATCTATCCCACTTACGGAGGGGTATTTCGCTTGAAAGTTTGTAATATTGCAGACATTAAATAAGTGCCATTTTGTTTGTTGAAACCTGCATTATATAGGTAGTTTTATACAATATTATTCCAAATTGGCAGTTTATCCTAAAGTCAATAAAATTCAGCTATTGGTCAAACAGTTTTCATATCGCGTATTTTTCCTCATAGTGCTTTTTCTTCTGGCTGGGTGCTCGACAGAAAAAAACACTGTTGTGTCGCGTGCCTATAACAATTTAACGGCACATTACAATGTATATTTCCATGGGAAGGAAAGCCTGCGCGCCGGAATTGATAAAATCAACAAGTCGGCCGAAGATGATTATTCGAAAGTTTTACCCCTTTATAAATCAAGCAACCCTGCAACGGCCACTGTAGCCTCTGCTGATATGGACAATGCCGTTTTAAAAGGCTCAAAACTGATACAGACACATTCGATTACCAAAAAACCTAAACGGCGAAAGAACAGGAGCAAATCATATATCAAATTTGCCAGCCAGGAAGAATTCAACAAGTGGGTTGACGATGCCTATATACTGATGGGTAAGGCCTATTTTTATGAGCATAATTATATGTCAGCCATTGAGAATTTCAATTACGTGTTGCGTAAATTCCCGGATGATCCCTCCACATACATTGCCAACATCTGGTTGGTCCGCTCTTACACTGAACTTGAACGCTATGTTGAAGCCTATGAACTGATTCAGGTTTTGCAGGGTGACGAAAATTTTCCCAAACGCCTCGATGGTGAACTGGCCGCGATAACTTCAGATTATTATGCCAGGCAACTTTCATATAGTGAAGGAATTCCTTTCCTGTCGATTGCCGTAAAACAAGCCGCTAAAAAGCAGGACCGCCTTCGTTACACCTACATTTTGGCCCAATGGTACCAACAAACGGGAAATACCGACAAGGCATCTCAAACCTTCAGGGACGTTGCCCGGATGAATCCTCCCTATAAAATGGCTTTCAATGCACATATCAATGCAGCCGGCACTTTCACCGGAACAGGCGATGCTGAGAAACTTAAAAAAGAGCTCCGGAAATTGCTTCGCGATAAAAAGAACCTGGAGTTCCGCGATCAGATTTATTTTGCCATAGGCAATATTTCAATGAAGGCGGGAAACAAGGAACAGGCCAAAGAAGAATACACCAAATCGGCCTCGTTAAGTTCCGAAAATTTATACCAGCGCGCGCTATCGTGCCTTACCCTGGCGCAGATCTATTTTGATGAGCTTAACTATAAAAATGCACAAAGCTACTACGACAGTGCCATGGTGGTGATTGATGATAAATATCCCAATTACCAGCAGATCGCACAACGCCACCAGAGCCTGACCCGACTTACTGATAATATATATTCAGTTGAGCGCGAAGATAGTTTGCAGCGAATTGCACTGATGGACGAACCTTCAAGAAACACCCTGATCGATCAATGGATTGCCCTAGCCAGCGAGAAAGAAGTACAAGCTCAAAAAGACCAGATAGCTCAGTTGACCAACCAAAGCTATTTCAGGAATAACCAAAGCCGGTCCGGTTTAAGCCAACAACAGGAAGGTGCCGGATGGTACTTCTATAGTCCCACAACCGTTGCTTACGGGAAAGTGGAATTTGAACGCTTATGGGGAAAACGTAAACTCGAAGACGGTTGGCGAAGGGCCGATAAACGCAACGCTATTGAAGATGTGACAGCCGAAAATCAAGACTCCCTGATGGGCACTGAACCGCAGGTAAAGAAAATAACAGATACTAAAAGCCGCAATTTTTATACTCAAAACTTACCTGTGAACGATTCGTTGATGAATGTTTCACACAACACTATCAGGAATGCGCTTTTTAATACCGGAAGAATTTTTAAGACCGAATTCTCTGACTTCCCCCGGTCGGGCGAGGCATTTGAAGACCTGAACAAACGTTATCCTGACAATAATTTTAGCCTTGCCTCCTACTTTGAATTGTATGACCTGTACACTAAAATGAACAATCAGGAGAAAGCAGACTATTATAAAAACCTAATCGTCAGCAATTATCCCGAATCGAAATATGCCAAATATTTGTTGAACCCCAACTATTTCATCGAACTTGAAGCCAAAGCAGACAGCGTGAACCGCATGTACCAAAAAGCGTTTCTGGAATTCAAAAATGGCCAGTATGCCCAGGCCGGACAAACGGCCGATCAAATTACTGCGATGCAGCCCGACAGTGCCCTGATCCCGAAAATAAAATTCATAAAAATGGTGGCCGATGGAACTCAAACGAACTGGAAGGCTTTCGGAAATTTGCTTACTGATTATATCACTTCCTACCCGAAAGCTGAGCCCAGGCCGTTGGCAGAGCAAATAATGAAATTAATCCAGGATAGCACATTGGCCAATTACCAGAACCTGGTGGATATCGGGTATCTGAACGACCAGATCAAGAACAGCGAATTATTGCCCGAAAATAAAAAGGAGGCAGACACTTTTGAAGGCAAATTCTCCTATGATGAAGACCTGCTTCATTATTTCGTCATTGCCTATCCTAAAAGCGCTAATATTGACTTAAACCGCCTGAAATTCGACATTGCCAATTACAACATTGACCATTATACAAAAATAGATTTCGAAATCGAATCACAAAATCTAAATAACAATATGACCCTATTGCTCATCCGTTCTCTAAACGACAAGGAGCAAGGGTTGATTTATTTCAGGTCGATCATCAAGCAACGAACTGTTTTTCAATCACTTAAAGACATTAAATACGTCAACTTCGTGGCCTCATCCACCAATTTCAGAGACATTACGGCTGACAAGGATTATGCTGAATACCTGAAGTTCTTTGTTATCAATTACAGCCGGTTTATTACAGGCGATTTTACAGACGAAATATTGCCTGAACCGGAAGAATTAATGGCCAAAGCCAAAGCAGAAGAGGAATTGCTGAAAGAAAAAGGATCGTTTGTAACCATCGCACCCGTTGCCTCAGGAAATGAATTGTATGCGGACGAAGATACAGGGCCTCAGAATTTTGTGATTGCAGTAAATTCTCCAGGATTTAATCTTAAACCTGTAGTATCTAATTTTGAAGCACATAATAAAGAACTGTACCCCCGGGAAAACCTGACCATTGATCAAAAGCAACTTGCTGAAAACCAATTATTGATTGTCCGTCAGTTTAAAACCAAGAACGAAGCAATCAGTTACTATACCAAAGCAGTTGCAACACGTAATTTATATAAAAACCTTGACACGTTGGGTTACCGTAATTTTATCATTACCGATGCCAACCTTAAGAAAATGAACGAGACTAAGCGCATCGCTGATTACCTGAACTTCTTCAGGGCAAAATACATTGGATTAGAAACTGCGCCCAGCAGCCAGGTTAAAGCGCCCGCACCCGCATACACGGGTCCCTACAAGAAAAATATTGAGGGCGTACAATCATTCGTGCTCATTGCTCCTAAAGAAGAGCTCAATCCGGAAATGCTCGCTGCAGCCATTGTTAAGTTCAACAATGAAAAATACCCACAGCCAGCCTTGACGCTCACCAATACGATGCTCGACGATTTCAGGATCATTATTAAGGTTGAAGGGTTCACATCCAAACAAATAGCCCTTGAGTATCTGCGGGCTATAGCCCAGGACCAACTGGTTTATGGCCCCATCCAAAATGCCAACTACCGTAATTTCATAATTACTCCTGAAAACGAAGCAATCTTCAAAAAGAGTAAAAACATATTGACTTACATGGAATTTTACAAACAATTCTACCTTACGAAATAGCAAGTTGGAAGATGCATTTTTCATTTCAGAAATAAATATTTTTCAGAACCCCATCATGCAGTTACAGGTTTACCGCCATAATGCCAAAATGCCATAATGCCACTTCTCCTTTTTTATTGTTTGAAGTATTTATAGTAAACTTGTTCTTTCACTTTATTATAGAATAAGATATAGTCTCCCCCTTAACCTTTATAGAAGAGTTTGATTTTTGAACCAGGTCCTTTGATTACAGGTTTACCGAACAGGGGCATTTGAAGAAGGAATTGCTTTGTTGTCTTTAAGTTTAATTGTTATTAATTATAAAAACAGTTTAAATATAACTGCTTATCCACTTTAAGCAAGTAACAATACTATATATTTATATTCCTCAATACATACAATTGTATTGTCTTCTATATATGCCACTTACATCTAGACGCAAGTTGGAAAGGCCTCCACAACCAATTAACTTGCCTGAAGGAGATAAGCAGTTAAATATAATACTTATTGTCCAAACTTGACGCAATAGCTCAGAATATATCTTTTTCTGTCAAAAAAAGGAGAAGTGGCATTTTGGCATTTTGGCGCAGACTCAGAAATGGAAAAATGGTTTCCGATGCTCCTTATTTTTTTATTAACTCAATTGACGCATGAATACTGATATTTATACATTAAGGGTATAAATTAGTACATTGTATGAACCTGATTGATAGTTAAAGGAAGGAAACTGAACATATAATACCAATGCCCTTTGGGAAAATAGTGTCTCAGCGTTTTTCAACAAGCCCTCAAAAATAAGGTGAATTATCTAAAACAATTTTCAAGGTGGAATTTGCATAACAGATATTTAGTTTTTTTTATAAATTCCACAATCGAAATGTATAAATTTATTCCGGATAAGTCCTGAAATTATAAACAGGATCTCTGGCAGGCCTTAAAAGTGTTATTTTATAAAGGACTCATCCCTTGATATTGTTTTCTCCGTTAAATTTTGTTAAGTTTATACTTTCTAACATTTTCACCTGTTTATAATAACAATATCATTATTACTGAAAATCAATCTTTATGGCGAAAACAAAAATACTTTGGACCGATGACGAAATAGATTCATTACGGGCACACATCATTTTCCTTCAGGAAAAAGGATTTGAAGTGGTTACAGCCAACAATGGAAGTGATGCAATAGAGCTTGTCAAAACAAATTATTTCGACATTATTTTTCTGGATGAGAATATGCCGGGACTTAGTGGACTGCAAACTTTGAGCGAAATCAAAACCATTGATCACAATGTACCGGTGGTTATGATTACCAAAAGTGAAGAAGAAGATATTATGGATGAAGCAATTGGCTCGAAGATGGCCGATTACCTGATCAAACCTGTTAATCCGAATCAAATTCTGCTTTCAATAAAAAAGAATGTAGACCATCGCCGGCTGGTTACTCAGCGCACCACTTCTGCCTATCAAAGTGAATTTTCTAAAATAGGGATGCAGATCAGCGATCGGCTTTCGTTTGATGAATGGGTGGAAGTGTATCGGAAACTGGTTTTTTGGGAACTGGAACTCAGCTCTTCCGAGGATTCAGCCATGGACGAAGTACTGAAAATGCAAAAATCGGAAGCCAATAATTCCTTTGCCAAATACATCCGCAACAACTACCAGGATTGGTTCAGCAAAAATCCATCCAACCGCCCATTGCTTTCAGTGGATATTTTCAGTAAAAAGATCCTTCCCTTAGTTGATAGCGGAAGCAAAGTATTTGTGTTGGTGATGGACAATCTTCGGTACGATCAGTACCGTGTTTTGTCCACCGTATTAACCAATTATTACCACATTGAGGAAGAGGAGCTGTATTGCAGCATCCTGCCTACGGCTACCATGTATGCCCGAAATGCCATGTTCTCTGGTCTGATGCCTTCTGAAATCGAAAAAGTATATCCCGATTTATGGGACGATGACGACAATGAAGGACATAAAAACAGCCATGAGCAGGAATTATTGCAAAAGCAATTAACAAGGCGGGGTAAAAATTACAAACTGTTTTTCGAGAAAATCACCAATGTCAAAGGCGACAAAAAAATGACCGACTTCCTGGGTAGCATTCTTCAGAGCGACTTGTCGGTGATGGTTGTTAATTTTGTTGATATGATTTCCCATGCCCGTACTGAAATGGACATGATCAAAGAGCTGGCAGGCGACGAGGCCGCCTACCGGTCGCTTACCCTGAGTTGGTTTAACCACTCATCGCTGCTTGATTTAGTGAAACTCCTGGCCGAGAACAAAGTGAAGGTGGTACTTACAACCGACCATGGCAGCATCAGGGTTGAGAATGCGCTTAAAGTGATTGGCGACCGCGAAACCAATTCCAATTTACGCTACAAGTTAGGACGCAATCTGAATTACAAATCGAAAATGATTTACGATGTTAAAAATCCGGCCAGCATCTATTTACCGTCCAGAAATGTAAGTACATCGTATATTTTCGCCACCAATACCGACTTTTTTGCCTATCCGAACAACTATAATTACTTCGCCCAGTATTTCCGCAATACTTTTCAGCATGGAGGTATTTCACTCGAAGAGATGATTATTCCGGTAGTTACAATGACTCCCAAGGGATAAAAGAGGATCTTTTTACGCCTTGATTTTATGGCACTTAACATGCGTTCAAAGTTGAACACCCACGCCGTGCATATTAATAATCTGAGTTATAGTGTATCTATATAATTTACAATTTGAGTGAATTTATATGGTTCCATTGATCCTAAAAATTATTCACTTCATCAATAGCATAAGAAATAGGAAGGCTTGTGATTTTTAATTGAATCTTTTGGATGAAATTAAGTTAAATCTTACATGAATTCATAAGAAAGTCATCTAGGATTCTTGTGATAATAAGTAGGTAATAAGTATATAACAAGAAGATAGTGAGTAGATAATGAGTATTTTTACTTATTATCTACCAGTTAGGTACTCTGTAAGTTCTCATTTAGTAAAGACTCCTGGAAGGCAAAAGTAAGATTCATCGTATTGGAAATAATTTTATCAAAGATCTGTTTTTCTCCCAATGATAGTAATAAAAACATTGGTATCAATAACGATCCTGGCTCCGGAAGTGTTCATTTGCCCATTGATTCATTGTTTGATCATCCCAATTATTTTCATCTGACAACCGATCCATCTCATCTGATGCTTTATCTGCAAAATAATTACTCAATAAATATTTTATTTCCAAAAGCTGTCCCTCAGGTATTTCAGTAAAATAAAGCTTAAGCAATTACTTTTGCCTATTACTTAAAATAAATGCTCCCATTTTTTCTTTTTTTGATATTTACAAATCATAAAAATTGTAATCTTCATCCAACTTTTTATATTTCAAATATGAAAAGCACCAAGAAGTCTACTCATTAATTTTATCATCCCGAGTCTTTTGATATTGTTTATTGGCAAATACGAATTCCTGGAGTTTCTGGTTATCAGTACTTAATATCTCTTTTTGGTTGCCTTCCCAGCACATCTCACCTTCGGAGATAAACAGGATATTGTCACCGATTTCCATCACCGAATTCATGTCGTGAGTATTGATGATGGTTGTAATTTGCAGGTCAACAGTGATTTGATGGATCAGTTCATCTATCAATATGGAAGTTTCAGGATCAAGTCCAGAGTTAGGTTCATCACAAAACAAATATTTAGGGTTCAAAACAATGGCACGTGCAATGGCCACGCGTTTCTGCATACCTCCTGAGATTTCGGATGGGAACATTTTATTGGAATCCGATATGTTTACACGGTCGAGACAAAAATCTACCTGTTTTTGTTTTTCAGCATTGGAAAGCATTGAAAACATATCGAGCGGAAAGCGAACATTTTCCTCCACTGTCAATGAGTCGAACAATGCCCCACCCTGAAAAACCATTCCCATTTCCTGCCTGAGTCTCTTGCGCAGCTTCAGGCTCATGGATGTAAAATTGCGGTCGTCGTAAAATATCTGTCCGCTGTCAACCTCCAGTAACCCAACAATTGATTTCAGCAATACCGTTTTACCCGACCCGCTTCGGCCAATTATTAAGTTGGTTTCACCCTTATTGAATTCCTTCGAGATATTTTTCAGGACATCTTTGTGTTCGAAGGATTTAAATACATTATTAATTCTGATCATAAAAGCAACTGAGTTAATATCAAATCTGAAACAAGTATTAAAATGTTGGTATTCACCACTGCCCGAGTACTGGCGGTACCTACATCGAAAGCTCCACCTTCAACGGTATAACCAAAAAAAGAAGCAATGGAGGCGATCAGAAAACCAAAGACCACGCATTTGATCAATGAGAAAGTGACATAATATGGATTAAACCCAAACTGTACCCCACTCAAATAATCAGCCGCAGAAACGGCTCCAACGGCAGGCCCAACAATCAATCCGCCCAGGATTCCAAAAAACACACTCAGAATATATAAAAGCGGGAACATGAGAACGACCGCAATTATTTTGGGCAATATCAGGTAGCCTGCTGAGTTGACGCCCATAATTTCCAAAGAGTCGATCTGTTCAGTGACCTTCATGCTTCCTATTTCAGAAGTAATATTTGAACCGATTTTACCCGCCATGATCAATCCCATGATCGTTGATGAAAACTCAAGGATCAGAGAATCGCGGTTTCCTAAACCAATGAGTGTTGTTGGCAATAAAGGGTTAACCATATTGTAGGCAACCTGTAAAGTCATGATCCCACCCATAAAAACAGAGATGACAGCCACAATGCCTACCGACTTAAGACCCAGGTTCTCTATTTCATTAAAAGTCTGCCGTATATACAAATTATGTCTTTCGGGCCTGCTAAACACCTTAAACATTAAAGCAAAGTATCTTCCTGTTTGATTAAAAATATTCATTCTATGTTCTATGTTAACGTACAATAAATTTATTTTGCCTTAGAAATCAATATATGAAATCCTTAGTAAAAAGATTTTGCATAAAGGTATAAATATTACAAAAGCAGTGATTTTTTCTTCGATTTTAATTTTAAACTTCTTATCTTCATAAATAATTAAGACAGATAAATTAGCCATTATAAAAGTGATTTTCGAAGGGCTGATTTTTTCATATATTATTCACTGTTAAATATTTATGACATGAACAACACTTATTGCGTGATAATGGCAGGCGGAATCGGGAGCCGGTTTTGGCCTCTAAGCAAGAGCAATATGCCCAAACAATTTCTTGATATTCTGGGAACAGGCCGTACTTTTATTCAGCAAACCTATGACAGGTTCAAAAAAATCTGTCCGGATGAAAATTTCTATGTAGTAACCAGCAGTGATTATCGGGAACTTGTGCTGAAACAATTGCCGCAACTGCGCGAAGACCAGATCCTACTGGAGCCACTTCGCAGAAATACGGCCCCCTGTATTGCTTATGCCTGTTACAAGATACAAACCATTAATCCTGAGGCATATATCATTGCAGCTCCTTCTGATCACCATATTGAGCAAGAAGATGAATTCATTGCACAGATCAAAAAAGGTCTTGAATTTGTGAAAAACAATGATGCCTTACTAACCTTGGGAATCACTCCAAGCCGGCCCGAAACCGGATATGGCTACATTCAAATTGAAAGTAAAGACGCTAATAATCCAACTGAAACAATTCACAAGGTAAAAACATTTACGGAGAAACCAGATCTTCAACTTGCTAAAATATTTCTGGAAAGCGGAGAATTTTTCTGGAATTCGGGGATCTTTATCTGGTCCCTAGCCTCCATCATAAAAGCTTTTGAAACGCATTTAAGTTCTGTTTCAGAATTGTTTAGTAAAGGTACCAAACTATATGGAACTGCAGATGAAATACCATTTTTGAATAAAATATATTCTGAATGCCAAAACGTTTCCCTTGACTACGGGATTATGGAAAAGGCCAGTAATGTTTATGTTCTATGTTCTGATTTTGGCTGGAGCGACCTGGGAACATGGGGGTCGTTGTATGAAAGCAGGAACAAAAATTCTCAAGGCAATGTGGTGTCAGGAGAAAATGTGATGCTTTACAATACCAAAAATTGTATTGTAAACATGCCTGCTGATAAGTTGGTGGTCTTGCAAGGATTAGAGGGATACATCGTGGTGGAATCAGAAGGGACCCTGCTGATTTGCAAAAGAGAAGATGAACAGCAAATACGCCAGTTTGTGAACGATGTGAGGGTGAATAAAGGAGAGAATTTCGTTTAATACAAAAGGAAAAGATATATGCGTAAGGGGGATTTCTAATAAAGGAATCCTCTTTTTATTTTATCACAAAAGGGATTCAATTATTCCCAGAAATTGGGTTTGAAAGTACTTCTCACGCAACGAAACCCGATGTATGATTTTGCAGAATCCTGGTACTCATAACTTCGGGTCGAAACCTGAATGTAATAAGCAATATCTTTCCATGAACCACCCCGGATAACCTTGCGTTTCATTCCGGGAGTATCATCAGGAGTTGCATTGTATTGAAAATCAGGACTAAAATCATTCATTAACTCGTACCCAGCTTCATCGTAGGCACTGGAAGTCCACTCAGCCACATTACCGGCCATGTCGTACAAACCGTATGAATTGGGAATAAAACCAGCCACACTGGCGGTTGTTATATTGTTTTGATTATCAGAAACATAATTTCCACGCATGGGTTTAAAATTGGCGACAAAACTGCCTTCCTGGTTACGTGAATAATAACTTCCCCAGGGATATAAAGTCATCTGGTGCCCACCGCGCGCCGCATACTCCCATTCCACTTCCGTGGGCAGGCGGTAATCCATGACCGTGGGCATTTTAATGATCTCCTGATAAGCATTCAATTGTTTGGATCTCCAGTCACAAAAGGCTTTTGCCTGGGCCCATGTAACCCCCACAACAGGATAATCGTCGTAGGCAACATGCGAAAAGTACTTTTCGGTCAATGGTTCATTGTAGGCAAATGTGTAATCACGCATCCATACAAGGGTATCCGGATAAACTTGAGTTGCTTCCCGCATAATGAATGCAGAGCGGTTGTTAATAGAATTTTGCTTTCCTGTTGCATCAACCACCGTTCCGTTATAGCTTTGGGTTTCGAAATTATAACTATTGGCTCTTTTAGCAGCCTGTTTATAGTCGATCCAATAATGTTCATACCTTAACTTTCTTGCATCCAATTCCTTGCGATTAAAAAACCTTTCATTTTCAGGAATGAACATTTCTTCAAGAGCCGCTTGGTAATCAGGGTTTTTCCATTCGATCGGTTCCGCCCAGTTTAAATGTGGCGTTTCAAGGACAGCTCCCTTGCGACCTTCGGTGATTAAAAATTCGGGGATTGTTTCTGACAATAACTGACGGGCAATAGAATCTCTGACCCAATAAACGAATTGACGGTACTCATTATTTGTGATCTCGGTATCGTCCATCCAGAACGATGGAACAGAAACTGTTTTTACCGGTGTGTTTGCCTTATTAATTTCCTGATCAGAGGGGCCAATGTTGAAACTTCCCTGTTTTATAAACTTCATACCATAAGGAATAGGCTCAAAATAAGGCTTTCGATCCTGCGCGCTGGTAAGCTGGCCTTTCCAGTCTTTGTTACATGCACTGAGAAAGACAAGTATAAACAAACCTATAAACACACTTTTATACATATTCCTATAATATACTTTCAAATAACGCTGCTGAAATTCATATATTACTGATACATTCAAAAAAAGCCTTATCAGGAAGTCCTCATAAGGCTTTTTCTTATGGTAGGATAAATTTAATATTCCCAGAGGTTTTGTTCGTAATCAAAAATATCGTTTTCAACACGTTTGCTTTCAAGCATTGCTTCTTTTCCGCTAAGATACTGACTTATTTCACGATTGTTATAAATATTTGATTCTTTTAGGATGTAAGAAGTAAATATTCTTTTCAAAAACAGATCATCGTAGGAGGAATTACGGGCTGTGTTCTCTGTATTAAAAACTTCATTGGCAGCCATTAATTCACGGGCTTCGGGATAATAAATCCAAAACATCTGCTGACGCAGGACGGTTTCCTGATTTACATCATCGTCACGGAAGTATTCCCGGATAGGGCAAATGCCTATGATGCGCACATTTAAGGTAGAATTTTGTTTGTCAAAATACCATTCTTCTTTCAGCATAATCTGTTTGATTTCTTCTGAACGAATTTCACTGGTAACCGGGGCATCTTGCATCTCTCCGGTATCAACATTGCGCACCTGACGTACTTTGGCAACAGCTCCGAAGGCTTCTTTAACTTGATCGAAAGACATGGGAACTTTGAATTCATCGTCATTTTTGGCATCATACGCCGTAAGTCTGGAATCTTTTATCCCCAAAAGTAAAAGGTTTACCAAATTGTTTTTTCCCTCCACTTCTTTGGTTGGGAAATACATGGGTTGGTTCATTTTTTCACGAAGATCAATAATTCGCCAGACTTTTTTGGACCACATTACATCCGCTTCCCTCACGTAGGGAAGGGGAGTTGGTTTACGCTTAAACAGGTCTGTGCGTGTAAATGCACCATCAACAGGAACAGAAGACCGTTTAAAAGCTCCATCAATTGGCGCATTGGCCTGATTGACAGGCGGTACAGTTACCGGAGTCTGAGCTTGCATTTCCTGACTGGTTGTACCACTCAAGAAAACTAATAATCCAAGGCATACTACTATATTTTTCATAACTATCTAATTTTAAAGCTTATGGGGGACAACGAACGATTGCTGCCATCGTCCCCTTTGGCAGTAATGTTATCAATAATAATTGCACTTCCTTGTGACAATTTTCCAAACTGTTCTTTTTGTTCAGTCGTGAACTTGTTACCGCTTCCTTTATAGGTCTTCACAAATCCACCGGCTCCAGAAAATGTAATCTCAAATTGTGTTACCTTAAATTTCAAATCAAAGTCAAAATCCTTTAAATCAGCAAATACACCTTGCTCTGAGAGCAATTCCTCTTTTCTTAAAATACCGCCATTCTTACCACTTACTGTAGCCAATGGTGGTGGAACTTCTTTAACCCTAAAGACCATTGAACCCATAGAACGCTTTTCACCATTCGTGGTTGCCTGTACCGATATAGAAGTATTTTTGCCGGTAATATCCAACTTAGAGGGGTATACTAAATACCCTTCACCGCTTTTTTCCAGCCTTCCATTAGAAACAGAAACTGATAAATTTTCGGAAGCAATACCTGGTACCGAAACTTTAATTGGATTGGCAATCCCCAAATATAACACATTCATTTTGGTTGGCGAAATGGTAACACTCGGAGCACCTACCTGATATTCGCCTTTAAAAGGATAACTAACAATATTCCCTTCCGGACTTTTATATTTAATGAATCCACCCCATGTTTTTGTTCCAACCTCTGAGGCAGTAGTCGTATAAATAAATTTCTTGTTTCGCTGCATAGCAATACTACTATTGCCCACAAATACATCAGGGTTTTGAGTGGTATCAATGGCTGCAAGATAAATTTCAGATTCAAACTGATCACCTTTGAGCACATAGTTTGATTTAGGCAAAACCCTTGCTTCTAATTTATTAAATTTAAAAGAGGCGGCATCAATTTTACTGTAAAATAAGGAAATTATATTTGTTTCTGCATTTTCAACATCGATCTGCATTTTCGAAAGCAGGGTAATTATCGCGATGAGTGGTTTGTTTTCGAAATGTAATATTTCCCATGTTTTTTTCTGTCCGCCCTCCTTCAGATTAATTCGTGGGTCAGTCGTATCCAATTGTTTGATGATGTTTTCGCGCATTGGATCATCTTGCTCTAAAAAAGAAGCTAAAAATTCACGATACCCTTCTATGCTGTTTTTTAAATCTAAACCCTTCTTCTTGTTAATCATGATTTGAGAGGGGGAATTTAAGTCATCCTCCTTTTTAATCAAAATGGTATCACCTTTACTATTGACTATTATAGGTTCATCCACGGCTAAATTAAAATCAGGCCCTGCCTCTTTTAATAAAATACCACCGGAAGCCATCACCAATTCTTCCTTTAAATCCTTAATCTTTGTAATCAATACTTGTGTTTTCTCCCTGACCTGATCTGACTTACCCTTCCACTCTCCTACTTTAGTTGGGTTTTCATTGTAAGCGGCATCAAACGAATTATAAATCTGTTCATTTTTCTTTTTGACATTATTTAAAGTCTGAGTTAAACTGGCATCAATAATTCGGAATGATTCCAGCACCTCAGACGCCACATTTAGTGCCAGCATAGCTGTCAGCACCAAATACATCATATTGATCATTTTTTGCCTCGTCGATTCCGGGCAATTCTTCGTAGACATAATAATTGCTCTATTAAATTACTTCTTTTTATAATTCATGGCACCAAGCATATTTCCATAAATTGAATTGAGAGCATCCAGGTTTGAATTCAATTTTTCAGCATTTTCCTTGTATTTCTTCATTTCCTGAGCAGAAGAAGCAATGATCTGGTTCATGTGATTGAGATCCTCAAAAAATGCCCCTGAGGCTTGTATTTGCTCACTGGTACCTTTTAATTGTTTTTCATAAGAAGTATTCAGGGCATCAATATTTTTATTTAGCTTTTGAAGATTATCACCATAACTGTTTGAATTTTGGTCTAAATCCTTGAATCCTTTATCTATTGATCCCGAAAGTTTTTGATATGATTCAACCAGTTTGCTTCCTGATTCATCGATTTGACGGGTAAATTTAATGCTTGATTCGTTTAATTTTAAGGCCATCCCCTCGCCTGTTTCAGCAATTTTGCTGGCCGTATTGCTATAAGAACTGACCATTTTCCCAATCGAGTTATTGAGTGTTTCATTGGCCTGTGTATTGACCTCTGAGAAAGCCACCATGGATTCGGAAGCTGAATTCAGATTTTTTACATAAATATCTGTAGCCAGTGTAGCCGCTGAAATATCACTAAGGCTGGAAGCTGTATTTGATAAATCAGTCAGACTTTTTCCAACTCTGGATAACAGTTCGGGTGAAATATTGGTACTGCTCAGTAAAGAATCGAAGTTGCCTTTTGTTTCGGCTTTGATCTCTTCTTCGGTTTCTATAATTTCAAAATCATCCTGAAGCTCTGGATATACCTTTGTCCAGTCGGGCTGTTCCATAGGAGGTTCGAAAGCAGAAATAAAGAAAATAAAAGCCTCAGTCATCAACCCTATCGTAAGCATAATCCCGGCATGTGGCCAGTGCTGAAGTTTAAACAATGCACCAATAAGTACCAAGGCAGCACCCCATCCATAGACATAACCCATCAGGACTTTCCACCTTTTCGACTTCTGTAATTCGCCAATATTCATGTGATCAAAATTATAAAGGGTAATTAAAATTCATTGCCAAAAGAAGAACGGACACACCGGAACCCAATGTATGATTTAGTGGTATCCTGGTATTCAAAACTCTTGGTTGAAACTTGTAGGAAAGCAGAAATGTCTTTCCATGAACCTCCGCGAATAACTTTACGCTTCATGGCAGGTGCATCATCGGGTTTGGCATTGTATTCAAAATTTGGATTAAAATCGTTGATGTATTGGTAAGCTGATTCATCGAAAGCTGAACTTGTCCATTCAGCAACATTTCCAGACATATCATACAAACCAAAATCATTGGGATCATAACTTCCAACTTTCATGGTAGCCATCCCACCATCTTCAATATAATTTCCTCTTAAAGGTTTAAAGTTGGCCTGAAATGTTCCATCTTGTTCACGTGTATAGTAGCCTCCCCAAGGGAACATGGATAATTGTTTATCTCCTCTTGCGGCATATTCCCATTCAACCTCTGTTGGTAAACGGTAGTCATGCACCGTTGCTTCTTTTCTGCCTGATAGAAAATCATTGTGAATTTTGGTCCTCCAATGACAGAATGCCTTGGCTTGGTCCCATTTAACACCAACGACAGGATAGTCATCAAATCCGGGATGCCAAAAATAGCGGGTTGCCCATGGTTCGTTGTAGGAAAATGTAAAATCTCGGATCCAGCACAATGTGTCAGGATAAATATCCACCTGGTTGCGTAAAATAAATGATGACCTATTTTGAATAGTTTCTGATACACCTTTTGCATTTACAACATTCCCATTATAGCTTTGAGTTTCGTAATTGTACATATTTTCCCTTCTGGCCGCCTGTTTAAGATCAATCCAATGGTATTCGTAAAATAATTTACGTGCATCGATTTCTCTTTTCTTAAAAAATCGCTCTGCTTCCGGGACATACATTGAGTCAAGGGCATCACCATAGTCAGGATTGTTCCAATCCAGTTTTTCCTTCCAATTAATACGGGGCGGATCAACCGGATTTCCTTTGCGGTCTTCAGTAACCATGAATTCCGGAAATTGATCCGACAGCTTTGTTCTGGCAATTGAATCTCGCACCCACTGGATGAATTGTCGGTATTCATTGTTGGTAATTTCAGTGTCATCCATCCAAAACGCATCAACCGAAACAGTTTTCGATGGTGTATTGGATGTAGTGACATCCTGATCGTTTGGACCAAGATTAAATGTCCCTCTGTGAACAAACTGCATTCCGTAAGGAGTTGGTTCAAACCATTTTCCTCTACTTTTAACCCCCGTTAGCTCACCGTTGCCTGATTTGTTACAACTTAATAAAGTTGCAACAGTCAAAATAACTAACCCAATAGAAAAATGTTTTTTCATATTATAGCTATATATTGCTTCAAATTTTTCATTACAAAAATCTCACACTCTTATACTTCTTACTTCTGTTTTTACCCAAATCGAAACTATAACCCAGGTATAATTCATGAGACCCGTTACCATATCCCGCTAAGGCAGATGTCATTATATCATAAGCATAACCAATTTTCAGTCCATTTAACATTTCAAATCCTAAAAGGACGCCAACTGCGTCTTGAATCCGGTAATTTAAACCAACCGAATATCTTTTTTTATAGATAAGGTCAACCGTCATATCAGCCTGATAAGAAACCATATCAGTTTTAAAATGTACTGCAGGTTGTATTTCAAATAACGGATCTGCCATACTGATATTGTACCCCCCTGACGCATAATAATGTCGGGCTAAATATGTACTGGCCTGATCTGCAAAAACAATGGAAGCCTGATTCAGGTGTGTAACTGAGGCCCCTATATAATAATCGTTTGACTTTAAAAAAATTCCCATTCCCAAGTCAAACGCCAACTGGCTCACATCTCCTTTAATTACAGCATTGTCATTACCGAATGGTGTCCAATAATCATCACCTTCGGGTGTAGTCCAATCACCATTAAAGGCAATGTTATAAAATCCAAAGGATGCCCCAATTCCCAAATTTCCAAATTTTGTTTCTCTTCGATAAGCATAATCCAGCTTCACCGCAATATTTTTTTGAAATCCCAATTCATCGCTCACAATATTCAACCCAACTCCGCTTTTAAAGCCCAACAACTCGTTTGTTGCATCAACGCTAAATAACAACGTTTTAGGAGCACCTTTAATACCCACCCATTGATAACGATTTAATATCAAGCCATTTACCATCCCTTCACTCCCTGCGAAACCTGGATTAACAGACAATTGAGTCATCTTATTAAAGGTAAATTGCGGATCTTGCTGAGCAATTGCGGCTAAGATAACTATTATATATAAAAATAAAAAACAAAATATTTTTTTCATAAAAGACTTTTGCAACTTTATCTCGCCCACATAACGTAAAAGTAAAGAATTAAAATATATACTCACAACTAAAAAGCAATAATATCTAATGTCACTGAACGAATATAATATTCATTTATTTTGTCTTTTATGCATTTTACGGATATTTTTCCACCATCGGTCAGGAATTTCTCCATGCGAGGCTTTTTTATAATCCTCTTCATCACAGGGGATTAAATACATCTCATTACTTTTTTTCTCAAAATCAGCGATTTCCATCCACCATCGGCCAGACAGCCGGCTCTGAAAAAAACCCAAAGTCATGTCCATATCCGACATATCAACAATAAATTGATTGAAATTGTCGGAATCGTCTCTTGGATCTTCCGTGTTTCGGTTAACAAATCCGTCAATAAAATGCCATACAATCTGTGACATGAGTTTTGAAGAACTGCCTGAGAGGTCATTTTCAGGAATAAGGTTGAAAAAACCCGCCACATTCATCTGATCACTGATGCCGGCATAGCGGGCCAATTGGCAAGCTTCCTCGGAATAAAGTCCATTGGGCGAGGCAAATGACTGGCCCGGAGCATCCTGATAACGAATGGCATTCATATCGAAACTGAATACATTGGCATCCCGCAAGATGGGTTCAGCACAGGTAAGATCATAGCGGATCTGGCCAAGCCGTTTTACATCCCAGTAAAAATTATTAAATTGATCAAGTTCGGTGGCATCCACAAAATAGGTCTGATAGCCCAGGGCGGTGTAAGAATATAGATTTTTCTGCTTCTCAAATATCAAATTCAGGTAGTTTTCTGAGTTGATGGTTTTTACACCTTTACGGTAATCAAATTTAGGATCAATTGTAACCAGATTAAACAGCCGTCCCTCAAATGCTTTGGTGATCCCCAAGGTTAAATCCTGACTTCCTCCTAAAACGATAAGC
>Ga0209512_1001802_pt1 | contig 24823 bp, 17 predicted proteins | sample frozenSSSSmetaG_FD_184142 | JGI IMG/M metagenome (GOLD analysis project Ga0209512, IMG submission 184142) | Glacier valley bacterial and archeal communities from Borup Fiord, Nunavut, Canada, to study Microbial Dark Matter (Phase II) -... | ecosystem: Environmental > Aquatic > Freshwater > Ice >...
GCATCCCAGCCCATCGGCATCAGCACATTGTGGCCGTTCATGCGCAAATAGCGCAGCATCACATCATTGATCGTGTAATTGCGCACATGGCCCATGTGAAGTTTGCCGGACGGATAGGGCAGCATGGAGCAGGCATAAAATTTTGGCCGGGGTTTGCCATGCGCGTCAGTCGCATTTTCAATCACGCGATAAGCGTTTGTCGCCTGCCAGTGCGCTTGCGCAATAGCTTCGATCTCTTTGGGTTGGTACGTGGAATCCATTGGCCGGTAAATGTCAGAAATAAAAGTTGAAGTGCGCTGGTTTTCAGAGCGGAAATGAAAGCGAAAACAGCAAATACGGTAAACATAATGCGAGCAGGCAATTATACATGCCGCTAATTGGCATCGCCCCGCCGGTGATGATTGAACAGCATGGATCGCGGGGTGGCTAACGGAGTCATTGAATCAGCGCAATGTGATAATTTGCAGACAAAACTCTAGGATTGACGAAGCTTTTGAGAGTCTTTTGTCTTGAACGCCCCACCAGTGCTGGAGTTTTGTTCTATTGTGAAAGCCTTTGAAACGACGCCATTGGCGCAGGGGCACGCCGCATCCGGCGGGCGAATGCGCGCGCATCGCCGATGTACCACTTATAATGTATCAAGCTTTTTGTTATTTTTTGCGCCATCTTTTTCGGTACCGTCTCATGCACGATTCAGCTTCAGCCACATTTTCCCACCGCTCAGTTTCACCTCGCCTGCTTGAAAACCTCAATCCGGAACAACTCAAAGCGGTTACGCTGCCGCGTGAAAGTGCGTTGGTGCTCGCGGGTGCGGGCAGCGGCAAGACGCGGGTATTGACGACCCGGATTGCGTACTTGATTCAAACCGGGCAGGCGAGTCCGTCGGGCTTGCTGGCGGTGACGTTTACCAATAAAGCCTCGCGTGAAATGCTGACGCGGCTGACGACGATGATGCCGATTAACACCCGCGGCATGTGGGTGGGGACTTTTCACGGGCTGTGCAATCGGCTGCTGCGCGCGCACTATCGCGATGTCAATTTGCCGCAGACGTTTCAAATTCTCGATTCAGGTGATCAGCAGTCCGCGATCAAACGCTTGCTGAAGGCGATGAATGTGGATGATGAAAAATTCAAGCCACGCGAAATGTCGTGGTTTATTAACAACGCCAAAGAGCAAGGCCTGCGCGCCCATGCGGTCGAGGCGGGTGATGAATTTACCCGGCGCCAAGTCGAGATTTATCAAGCCTATGACGCCCAATGCAATCGCGAAGGTGTGGTCGATTTCGCGGAGCTGCTGCTGCGCTGCTATGAGCTGCTGGGCAAAAATACACCGCTGCTGGAACACTATCGTGCGCGCTTCAAATTTATTCTGGTCGATGAGTTTCAGGATACCAACCGGCTGCAGTACAAATGGATTCAGCTGCTGGCCGGGCCGCGCGGAGAAAACGCCAATGCCGTCTTTGCCGTTGGCGATGACGATCAATCCATCTATGCTTTTCGCGGCGCTGAAGTCGCCAATATGCGTGATTTCCAGCGTGATTTCGCGGGCGGCAATGTAATCAAGCTTGAACAAAATTATCGCTCGCAAGGTGCGATTCTTGATGCGGCCAATGCGGTGATTTCGCACAACAAAGATCGTCTCGGCAAAAATTTATGGACTGACGCAGGCAAAGGCGAAACCCTGCGCATCTATCCGGCCTCAACCGATGGAGACGAAGCGCAGTTTGTGATTGACGAAGCCAAAAGCCTGAATCGTGAAGGTATGGCGTTTGCCGATATGGCACTGCTGTATCGCTCCAATGCGCAATCGCGGGTGCTTGAACATGCATTGTTTCGTGCAGGCATTTCCTACCGTGTGTATGGTGGCCTGCGCTTTTTTGAGCGGCTTGAAATCAAACATGCGCTGGCCTATTTACGCATTGCCGGTAATCCCGACGATGACGGCGCGTTCTCACGCGTGGTAAATTTTCCGCCGCGTGGTATTGGTGCGCGTTCGGTTGAACAGGTCATGGATCTGGCTAAGCGCTACAATATTTCGATGTATGCGGCAGCCGCGAACGGCATTTCCAGCGGTGAAATTACCGGGCGCTCCGCAGCCGCTATTGGCTCGTTCCTGAAAATTGCTGAAGCGCTTAAAATCTCGTCCACCAACGTATCACTAGCCGAGCTGGTTGATGAATGTCTTGAACTGAGTGGGTTGAAAACCCATTACGCTGCCGAACGTGAAGGTGCCGATCGTTTGGCCAACTTATCCGAACTGGTCACCGCCTGTGCGCAGTTTGATGAGCAATTCATCGGCAACAATGAGACCGATGACGATGGCAACACTGAAGGCAATAATGCGCTCGTCAGCTTTCTTACTCACGCCAGTCTGGAAGCAGGCGAGCATGAGGCCGGCGAGAGCGACGACGCACTGCAGCTCATGACCGTACACGCCGCAAAAGGGCTGGAGTTCAATGCCGTGTTCATGAGCGGGCTCGAAGAGGGCCTCTTTCCGCATGAACAATCGATGAATGATTTTGATGGCATCGAAGAAGAGCGCCGCCTTATGTATGTGGCCATTACCCGTGCGCGGCAGCGGCTATATCTTTCGTATGCTGCCAGCCGCATGCTGCATGGACAAACCCGTTATGGGGTGGTGTCACGCTTCATTGATGAGATTCCGCCTGAACTGTGCAAGTGGATTGTGGTGCCGGAAAAAGAAGCTGCTTATGGCGCCCACTTTGGCAGCGGCGGCTATATCGGCAATAGCGGTATGCGTTCAGCCGGGTCAGGCGGATCGGGAAATGGGGCAAGCTATACCGGCCATAAGCAAAGCTACGCTTCACAACATCATGCGGCACAAAACAAATCTGATGGCGATTACGGGCGTGACGGCACGCCCGATACCACGCGTGCCAATTTCGAAACCAGACGAGCCGATGCACATCCCTTCGCGGTTGGCCAAAACGTCAGCCATGCAAAATTTGGTGAAGGCGTAGTCGTGAACTTTGAAGGTCGCGGCAACGACGCGCGCGTACAAGTAAAATTTCGCGCAGACGGCGTCAAGTGGTTATCTTTGCAATACGCAAAGCTAGTCGCACTTTGATTTAATCAAAGGTCTAGTTTTTGAAGGCGCCGTCAGGAAATGTATATTAAAGACTTAATCACCACACCACACCAAAACAAAAGCCCGGTTTCCCGGGCTTTTGTTTTGCGACAGCTTCTTTGCAGGCGACAAGTGCATCGCCTGCGGGTGCAGCTTTACATATCCATACCACCCATACCGCCCATACCACCCATGCCGCCACCCATACCGCCGCCGGATTCTTCCTTTGGCAGCTCGGCAACCATCGCATCGGTTGTGAGCATAAGGGATGCAACAGATGCGGCGTTTTGTAATGCGAAGCGGGTTACTTTGGTGGGATCAAGCACGCCCATTTCAACCAGATCGCCGTACTCGCCGGTAGCGGCGTTGTAGCCAAAGTTGCCCTTGCCTTCAACCACTTTATTCACCACCACACTTGGCTCATCGCCTGCGTTGTAGGCGATCATACGCAATGGCTCTTCAACCGCGCGCAGGATGATCTTGATACCGGCATCCTGCTCAGGATTGTCGCCCTTGATCTTGCCTGCGTTGGTACGTGCGCGCAGCAGTGCAACACCGCCGCCGGCCACAATACCTTCTTCAACCGCAGCGCGAGTAGCGTGTAATGCATCTTCAACGCGAGCTTTCTTTTCTTTCATTTCAACTTCAGTTGCTGCACCCACACGAATCACCGCAACACCGCCTGCCAGCTTGGCCACGCGCTCCTGCAACTTTTCTTTGTCGTAGTCGGAGGTAGCGTCGTCGATTTGTTTACGCACGGTAGCAACGCGCGCTTTAATGCTTTCTTCTTCGCCAGCGCCGTCAATGATCGTGGTGTTTTCTTTACCCACTTCAATCTTCTTGGCACGACCCAAATCTTTCAGGGTCACGTTCTCTAGCTTCAGGCCGAGTTCTTCAGCGATCACCGTACCGCCGGTGAGAATCGCGATGTCTTCGAGCATGGCTTTACGACGATCACCGAAGCCAGGCGCTTTAACGGCGGTGGTTTTCAAGATGCCGCGAATGTTATTGACCACCAGCGTCGCCAAGGCTTCGCCATCAACATCTTCTGCGATGATCAACAGCGGACGACCTGCTTTGGCCACTTGTTCCAGGATCGGCAGCAAGTCACGAATGTTTGAGACTTTTTTGTCGTGCAACAAAATGAACGGCTCTTCCAGCAACGCAACCTGCTTGTCTGGATTGTTGATGAAATACGGTGACAAATAGCCACGGTCAAACTGCATACCTTCGACGATGTCCAATTCGTTTTCAAGTGATTTGCCGTCTTCAACCGTGATCACGCCTTCTTTGCCCACTTTTTCCATCGCCTTGGCGATGATGTCGCCGATGTCAGCGTCAGAGTTAGCCGAGATCGCGCCAACCTGGGCGATTTCTTTATTGGTCTTGGTGTCTCTGGAGATTTTTTTCAGTTCGGCGATGATCGCGGTAACCGCTTTATCAATACCGCGCTTCAAATCCATCGGGTTCATGCCGGCTGCAACATACTTCATGCCTTCAACCACGATGGCCTGTGCGAGCACGGTTGCAGTGGTGGTGCCGTCACCTGCGACGTCAGAGGTCTTGGATGCAACATCCTTAACCAACTGCGCGCCCATGTTTTCGAACTTGTCTTTCAATTCAATTTCTTTAGCGACGGATACACCGTCTTTGGTGATGGTTGGCGCGCCGAAAGAGCGTTCCAGCACCACATTGCGGCCTTTAGGGCCGAGCGTAACTTTTACTGCATTGGCCAAAATATTTACACCATTGACCATCCGCGAACGGGCTGATTCACCGAATTTGACTTCTTTTGCTGACATAGTAAATACCTCTTAAATGAATTCGTTGTGGAAATTGAACGGTAAAAAGCAGACGCTTTACTTACCAACAACCGCCATGATGTCTTCCTCGCGCATGACGAGTAGTTCTTCGCCATCAACCTTGACGGTCTGGCCGGAATATTTGCCGAACAATACTTTGTCGCCAACCTTAACGTCGAGCGGACGAACTTTGCCGTCATCGCCCACTTTGCCATTACCGACTGCAAGGATTTCGCCCTGATCGGGTTTCTCAGCCACCGTATCGGGAATCACGATACCGGATGCAGTTTTCCGCTCTTCTTCCAAACGCTTAACGATCACACGATCGTGCAAAGGACGCAATTTCATAGCTCACTCCTAAAGTTGTTACGGTTACAAAAAATCGCTGCGCGGGTCGGGAGGATAAAAACCGAAGCACAGCAAGAAATAAGGCGAAAACTTAAGGCTGGAACAACCACACCATCAGTTTCGCGATAAGTTTTATTAGCACTCAACATCGTAGAGTGCTAATTATGGGGCCTGGATGTGACATTTTCAAGTGCGGGGGTGAAAGTATTGATGCAGAAGGCACCGTAATGTGCATATTGATAGCCACTACTTACGTGCAGCGCAGCTACAAAAAAGATTATCTATGCAGAGGGCTTTTCGTCCATTGATAAGTGATTTTTACCGATGTTCCAACGGCCCTTCGCCAAACTTTCGCAAGCGCTTCTTCGGGAAACCCTGGCTTTATCGGGCTCCTGGCCGGGGCCTAGCAACCCCACATACTCAAAAAGCGAGACTATTTGTTCAATAGTCTGATGCTTGGCTCTTCGCTGTTCCCTATTTGCAAAAAAGGCCGAGGGCGCTTTCGGCAATATCCCGCCGTGATTACTCTTCTTGTATATCGCTTGCGCGATCCCACCTAAGCGTGATGATGAAAAGCAAACTTAGCTGGAAGAGGCCACTTTTTTATTTATTGTTGCCGGTGTTCTTCGTGATGGCATTTCTGGGATTCCCCATCCCTGTTCCGCCGCCACCTGGAACAAAAGCCCGCCAGGAAGAATCCGTCCCGGTGCGTCCGGAAGCAGAGCGATGATGGTAGTGTGTCCCACTTATGATCTTCAATTTTCGGCTTTGCCTTTAGCTGAACCTCAAACCAAGAAATCACCGAATGCTAAAAGAAACCAAGGATCACCCCATGCGCGCTATTGTGGCGGCGGTACATCTGCCCACCGTGAGCGATATCGAGTTTGAAGCGTCGCTTGACGAGCTGCGCGAGCTGGCGAAGACACTTGGCTATCTGGTTGTGGGTACGTTCACCCAGAAGCGCGCCAATTTTGATACGGCTGCTTATCTAGGGGTCGGCAAGCGGCAGGAAATTCGTCGTTTTGTGGAGAACGAATCTGATGACGATGACGGCTCCTCGACTTCTGCTGTGCAAAATGATGTGCAAAAAGAAGCAAAGGGCGGCGCAGCAAAAGGCAGCCTAGCGAAAGCCAAGGCCGCCGCTGAGTCTGCTGCCGATCCGGAAACACGCCGCGCGGATGTCATTCTTATTGACCATGAAATATCGCCTTCGCAGGCCCGCCATCTTGAGATAGAGGTTGGCTGTGAGGTGATGGATCGCACCATGGTTATTCTTGAAATATTTCATCGTCACGCCAGTTCGCGGTCGGCGCGTGCACAGGTGGAAATTGCGCGGCTCGGCTATATGTCGCCACGGCTGCGCGAGGCCGCCAAGCTGGCAGGGTCGGGCGGACGACAGCGCAGCGGCACCGGCGGACGCGGTGCGGGTGAAACTCATGCTGCATTGGATCGTCAAAAAATCCGCAATCGTATTGCCGAGCTGCAGTTGGAGATCACCGCGATGGACGCGGAGCGCCAGACTCAGCGCGCTCGACGGCAGGCGGGTCAAGCAGGGCTAGGGGGGCAGCAGCTCGCGCGCGTGGCGCTGGTGGGCTATACGAATGCTGGCAAGTCGACCCTGATGCGCGCACTCACCGGCAGTGAGGTGCTGGTGGCCAATAAACTTTTTGCCACGCTCGACACCACCGTGCGCGCACTTCATCCTGAAACTGTGCCGCGCGTATTGGTCAGCGATACGGTCGGCTTTATCAAGAATCTGCCGCATGATCTGGTCGCGTCGTTTAAATCAACGCTGGAAGAAGCGGCTGAGTCGTCACTGTTACTCCACGTCATCGACGCGAGCGATCCCGGGTTTGAACGGCAACTCGCGGTGACTGATAAAGTGCTGGCCGAAATCGGCGCTGATGCGGTGCCGCGGATTAGGGTATTTAACAAGATCGATGTCGTCGGCGCGCTAATGGAAAATGCAGGTGCAGCACAAGCCGAACGCGAAGCTGAATTGCGTGCGCAGTATCCGGATTGCATAGTGATGAGTGCGCGCCGCGAAAGTGATGTCGCGAAAATGCATGCCGCCATCGTTGCATTTTTCCAGCGCGGCCTGATTGAGGCGGAGCTATTCCTGCCATGGTCGGCGCAGCAACTGCGCGGCAAAATCTTTGCGAGCTGCGAAGTGCTGGCCGAGCGTGCCGATGATGACGGTGCGTTTTTGCAGGTTCGTGGTGAGTCAGATACGGTTAAGGCCTTGCAAGAACAGCTCGGCGTGAAGTTGACATAAAGTCAGAACAAAGTCAGAACAAAGTCGACGCTAAGTCCGCATAATATCCATTCGAAAATAAATCTTTGCCTCCCAAGCCAATGGTAAAACCGCCGCCAAAGTCACGACTCAAGGTGTCCCCTAAGCCACCACCTAAGCCTCCACCCAAGGCTCCACCTACGCCGGTATCAAAGCCCCTGGAAAAACTGGGGCTGCATCCCCGCAACCGTCATCGTGGCCGCTATGATTTTCCGAAACTGGCTATGGCTTTGCCTGCGCTAAATACTTTTTTAGTGGCTAATCCGTTTGATCCCAATGAGCAGACGATTGATTTCGCCAACCCCGAGGCGGTCAAAACCCTAAATGCTGCGCTGCTTAAAATGTTCTACAAGATTCAGTATTGGGACATCCCGCCACACTATCTTTGCCCGCCGATTCCGGGGCGGGCAGACTATCTGCATCAGATGGCGGATCTGCTTGCCAGCAGTAATCAAGGCATGGTTCCGCGAGGCCCGGCTATCCATGTGCTGGACGTGGGTGTGGGCGCTAATTGCATTTATCCGATCATTGGCCAGCATGAATACGGCTGGCATTTTCTCGGTACCGATATTGATCCGGTGGCTATTAATGCCGCACAGCAAATCGTGAATACCAACGCAGGTTTGGCGAGCGCGATTGAGTTAAGGCTGCAAACATCAACGCAGCAAATTTTTGACTATGTATTGAAATCAGAAGCGGATGAACTGTTCGATTTTGTCATCTGCAATCCGCCGTTTCATGCGTCGCTGCACGCGGCACAGGCGGGCTCTTACCGAAAGTGGAAAAACCTATCTAAAGGAAACGAATCTGAAACTGAAGTGGGCAATTTCAATGCGCCGCCCGCCCTTAATTTTGGTGGACAAGGGACCGAGCTTTGGTGCGACGGCGGCGAAGTCGGCTTTGTGAGCCGCATGATTGAAGAAAGCGTGGAGCGGCCGCAGCAGTGTTTTTGGTTTAGCGCGCTTATCTCCAAAGAAGCCAATCTGCCGCTGATTTATGCCGCACTCAAACAGGCTAAAGCGCTGAAAGTGAAAACCATCGACATGGCGCAAGGCCAGAAAAAAAGCCGTATTGTCGCGTGGAGTTTTCTGAACGAAGCTGAAGTAAGCGCGTGGCGAAACGCCCGCTGGCAATAGCTGTTTTATATGCCCACTGACGACCGTACCGACTTGCCCAGAAGATACAGTGGTGGAATTTTGTCGGCAACAACACCCGGGACGGCGATAAATTTGACTGGCCCGACTAAAATTGGGGCGTGGCACTGGTGGCATGGCCGAGCTGGCATTCCACCGGCACCCAAAAACTGCAGGACGGGGCGGTGTTGCCTGCGGAGCAACGCCCGCAAAAGGCCATGAAAGACGCGCTGGATAATATTTTTAGCCATCCAAACAACCCGCCTTTTATCCTGAGACAGCTTATTCAGTGCTTCATCACCTTCAATCCGTCGCCCGCTTTTGCCGCCCTTATTGGTGCGGTGTTTGCAAACAATGGCAGTGGCATTCGTGATGACCTGGGCGCGGTTATCAACGCGATTTTGCTGGATGCCGAAGTGCTCGATGCCACACTGGCTACCGTCCAATGTGCAAGATCGTGAGTTTGGTTTTCATCGGGCGATGATCGATCATTCAGTGCGCTCCGGTTGGGGCGGACGTATGAGTGATCGTAATGCCGCGATGAATGCGTCGGCCAATCTCAACAACTGTTTATCGGTGGCAGCCAATTCCGCGTTCTTGAACGGGGATACCATTCGGCCATTTTCGGTCTCGCCATCGGGACGATTCGGTTTGGATTTTTATGAGTCGGAGACTGACACCAGGCCTTTATTGCAGGGCGTCTCGCGCACGCTGACTACGGCCAACGATTTTGGCCGCAATTTCCCCACGCCGATGGTAAGTGGGCCGGATGATGCGGGTGAAGGTCGCTGAATGCCAACCACCTCGGTTGATCAATACGCAGCGACGATGGCATCATGGTTCGGCGTCAATAGCAGCGATGTAAATTTGGTATTCCTGAATTTGAATCGCTTTGCCACGGTCAATCTCGGTTTCATGGCTTAACCTTACTTGCGCTGTCAAGCCGTCCGCGCTGTGTGCGTTGATTGCGCTAAATGATAACGCGGCTCTATCCGCCGCATAGGTTGGGGTAGCGCCTGAGCGTTGTGTTAAATTCACCGCGATGGCTAACCTTATTAACACCAATACCAACACCAACACCAACACCAACGCCAAGATGGTCGCCCGCTCGCTGGCGAGCGTGTGGCATCCGTGTACGCAGATGAAGCACCATGAGCATTTTCCGCTTCTGCCCATACAACGAGGAGAAGGCGCATGGTTAATCGATTACGAAGGCAAGCGCTATCTTGACGCGGTCAGTTCGTGGTGGGTGAATCTATTCGGCCACGCCAATTCGCGCATTAATGCCGCCTTGACTTCGCAGCTACAGCAGTTGGAGCACGCCATGCTCGCTGGCTTTACCCATGAGCCTGCGATTGAATTATCAGAACGCCTGTCAACACTGACCGGCCTGGGCCATGCGTTCTATGGCAGCGATGGCGCCAGTGCGGTGGAGATCGCGCTGAAGATGAGTTTTCATTATTGGCGCAATTTGGGCCAGAACGCCAAACAGAAATTTGTCAGCCTTGACGGCGGCTACCACGGCGAAACGCTGGGTGCGCTGGCGGTTAGCGATGTCGCCATTTTTCGTGATGCGTACGGGCCGTTGCTTAATAATAATTTGCGGGTGCCATTTCCAGGCAAGCCAACACTTGAAAAGCCGATGGCTGGAAACCGTTTGGGGGCGGACATCTTGAGGGGGCATGCCTCAAACGCCGCACCAGTAGGGGCTTTTCAGGCATGCTGTCCTGAATGCACGGTGGACGCCAGCACGGCACTTGAGCGCCTGTTTGCCGAGCGTGCCGACGAGATTGCTGCGTTTATCGTCGAGCCACTAGTGCAGGGCGCTGCTGGTATGCGCATGTATCACCCGGCTTATTTACAAAAAGCGCGTGAGCTTTGTAGCCAATACGGTGTGCATTTTATAGGTGATGAAATCATGACCGGCTTTGGTCGCACCGGTACCATGTTTGCCTGCGAACAAGCGGGCACCAAGCCGGACTTCATGTGCCTCTCAAAAGGCCTTACCGGCGGCTATTTGCCGTTGTCGTGCGTGCTGACCACGGATGAGATTTACGCCGCGTTTTATCATGACGACACCGCGCGCGGTTTTCTGCATTCGCATTCCTATACCGGCAGTGCACTCGCCTGTCGCGCCGCGTTGGCAACACTGGATATATTTACCAGCGATGATGTGCTTAAACAAAATCAGGCTAAAGCACAGCGCTGGATCGAGTTGGCAAAGCCGTTAATGGCCCATCCGTGTATTAAAAATTTTCGGCACACCGGAATGATTTTTGCGTTTGAGATTGAAAGTCTGCATTCACAATCTGCATCTTTTGCCCGCGAATTTTTTGCGCTGGGTTTGCAGCGCGGGGTGTTACTGCGGCCCATCGGCAACACAATCTATTTTATGCCGCCCTACATTGTTGACGATGATGAATTTCAGTGGCTGGTTGAACAAACCATCGGCATGATTGAAGAGTCTATAAAATGATGCCAAGTCGGGTGACGCGTTATATTTTTGGGCCCATATTTTTCAGTTTGTGGGCGCTGTATGGTATGCAAGTGCAGGCACAAAGTGCGCCGCCGATTATCTTGCCAGCGACCGTGACTGAGGTCTTCACCAAGGCGGGTGTGCCGCTAGACAATGTTGCCATTATCGTCAAAGAAGTTGGCGCAAACGAACCGCTGCTGGCGTTGAATCCTGACAAAGCGATGAACCCCGCGTCAGTTATGAAGCTCTTCACCACCTACGCCGCGCTGGAATTGCTCGGCCCCGCATACACCTGGAGAACTGATGTTTACGCGGCGGGTGAGATTCGCGGAGGTACGCTAAACGGCGACCTGGCGCTGAGAGGCAGCGGTGATCCCAAGCTGACGGTAGAACGCTTTTGGTTGTTGCTCAAACAATTGCGAGAGCGTGGTCTAAAAAATATCAGCGGTGATCTGATTCTCGATAAAACTTTTTTTGATGCCATGACATTTGATCCGGCGAAATTTGATGGCGAGCCGCTGAAAGCCTATAACGTCGGGCCGGATGCCCTGATGCTGAATTTCAAAACGGTGCGCTTCAATTTCGCGCCGTCGTTTGATGCTAAATCAGTCTCGATTACGCCGGATGTGAGGCCAGTGCAAATGGATATTGTGAGCCGCGTGAAATTAGTCGATGCACCCTGCGGCGATTGGCGAGAACATATTTTGCTTGATGTGCAAACAATTACGCCGATTCAACTCAAGGTCTCTTTTACCGGCAATTACCCCAGAAGCTGTGGTGAGAAGGCGTGGAGCATCTCGTTGCTCGATCACGCCCGATTTGTGGGTGGGGTGTTCGCCAGCTTATGGAAAGATGTCGGCGGCAGTTGGCAGGGCGCGGTAAAAATCCAGCCAATTCCGTCCGGCGCGAAGTTGCTGACATCAACCGAATCGCCGGCTTTGTCAGAGGTGATTCGCGACATCAATAAATTTTCCAACAATGTCATGGCGCGGCAATTATTTCTCACCCTCTCGGCCGAAAAGATGCTGCCGCCCGCGAATGCTGCGCGCTCAGCGACGATCATCAAAGAATGGTTGAATAAAAAAGGCATTGCTGCACCGGAGTTGGTGCTTGAAAATGGCTCAGGGCTATCGCGTCTTGAACGCACCAGCGCGGCCACGCTTTCCGCGATGCTCGACGCTGCATTCAAATCCAGCGTGATGCCGGAATTTATTTCATCGATGCCGCTGCTTGGTGTTGATGGCACGTTGCGCAATCGTATGCGTAGCGGTGGTGGTAGTGGTAATGGCCGGAGCGATCCAGTCGCAGGTCAAGCGCACATCAAAGGTGGCACGCTCAACGATGCACGCGCCATGGCAGGCTATGTGCTTGATGCAAATAATCATCGCTGGATTGTGGTGATGATCGTGAATCATCCTAATGCACTCATGACGCAGGCTGCGCAAGACGCGCTGCTGTCGTGGGTTTATGCCCGAAATTGATACTTCTGCGGGCGGGCTTAAATAAAAAAGCGTGAAGTTTAAACATCAAACCTATAAAAATAGGTGTGGTCGCTGAGGCGGATTAGCGCCATAGGCGCCACTGATGCTGCCCCGCGTTTCGGGCAAGCGTGGTGTTGAGGGGCTTGCCGATTTTTGAATAATCACATCGCCACAAAGCACCATTAATTTTCCCTGATGCGAAAACCCGTAAGACAAGGTCAGGGTTGAAATCGTCGTCGTTCGGGTGCCCGCATCAACGTCTTTCAATGTGGGGTTGATTTGTACTACTGAAGGCTCAGCCAGGGTACGCCTGAGAACGCGTTTAAGGTGCTCGCTTGCCGAGCAGGGTGCCGCGATCGCAGCCAGATCCTCATCTTCAACCATGTCGAGCACAATCCGGCTGATCGGTGCATCAGTATCATCACCGCTCATCAAGTAGGCGCGTAGCGCATGGGGCATGGCGAGAAAATCCGCGGTGGCATCGGCAAAATCATCGCCACGCGCTACCGCGTCCGCCGCATTGACGAGCAGATCATGATGCTCGGTCAGGGCGCGCTGACTTACGTCGGTCGCTTGAGCGGCAGTCTCATCATTATCGGCATCGATAAGCTCGGCCATCGTATTGTGCAGGCTGACAAACATGTTTTGGGACAGCGATTCCGGCATAGCGGTTTGGCCAGGATGCGCGAAATAAAATCCCTGCAAGTAGTCAGCACCTGCCGCCAGCGCGACAATGGCTTCAGCGCGTTCTTCAATGCCTTCTATCACGACTTTCGCGCCACACTCATGGATTAATTTCACCATATTGCAAAGCACCAGACGGGTATGGGAATCATGCACTGCGATCTGGATGACGGAGCGATCAAGCTTGACGAAATCAGGACGTAGCCGCCAAAGCCGGTCAAAGTTGGAATAGCCGATACCAAAATCATCAATGGCAATTTTGCAGCCGAGCTTGCGATATAGATTTACCGCATCAACCAGATGGGCTTCGTCGGATACACCGGTTTCCAGTATTTCAATTACGATCTGGCTCGGTTGGACGCCATAGAATTCAATCATTTTGGCAAACACTTCCGGATGGTGCGGGTCTTCTACTGCCGCTTCAGGATAAGCATTCAGAAAAATCATGCCCTGCTGATTGGCGAGGTTGGCAAAATTTCGCATATGCAGGCCACGGCATAACCAGTCCAGGAACAGTTCTTCCTGATGATTAGCAGAGAGCGCAAAAACCGTTTCCGGCTTTAATGCCTGGCCGGTCAAATTATGGGCGCGCAGCAGACCTTCGTAACCCACGCAACGCCGCTCGGCCACGCTCATGATCGGCTGAAATGCCGTCGACAGGGTCAAGGTATTAAACGGATAGCTCGCCCAGCCGCGGCCTTTGGGAAGGCTGGCAAAGATTCGTTCCAAGCCTGAGATCAACATGATCCGCGATTCGGTATTGGCGCTGTCGAGCCCACTATCGGACACCGCCGCCAGTACGGGCTCAATGGTTTTGCTGATATGGTTTTCAAATGAGTTGTTCATTGCTTCGCTAATTGAGCGCGGCGTGGGAAATCCCGCTGCATGAAAGGAAAATTATGAAAACAGATTGTTGCAGTCAGCGGCTACCTGTCGATTACGAAGCGGGCCTAAATTATTACGGCTGTAATCAAACGCGCCACGCGAGGCGCATGACGGGCACCAAAATTGATGGGCGCGGATCAAGACTTAAACGAACTATTGCCCGGAAACGCCCGCCAATGCGGGTGTTTGGCAGTTTTACCGAAGTGGGGCGGCGGCATTTATGATGACTTACCATTATTTACATGAGCGTAAATAATGGTGACGACTGCCATCAGCCTCGACTAGATCACGCACTTTCGGTTTCCCGAACTTGCGCAGAAAGGCAACACGAATTGGGCAGAACGCTTGAGGTAGTGCGGCGCGAATCTGATTAGCGCGTGATTGAAAATGCGTTCGCCAACACTTCTGCCAGTTCCTGTGCCTCATAGGGCTTGCGCAAAATGCGGGCCACACCGGCCTGTTGAGCGCGCAACTCAAAACCGACACCACCGTAGCCGGTAATAATAAAAATTGGAATCGCCGGCTGGATCATGTGAATGCGCGTGGCGAGTTGGGTGCCGGTAAGGCCGGGCATGACCTCATCTGTCAATACCGCGTCGAAGCGTTCCGGCTCGCGTTCAAATGCCGCGAGCGCGTCTTCACTGGTAGCAAAGCTTACGCTCCGATAACCGAGTGATGCCAAAATTTCAGCAGCTAATTCGCGCAATGCGGGTTCGTCATCAACCAGCAGTACACATTGATCATGACCTCGCGGGAATGGAGGCTGATTGGTGGAGCTATGGTCACGGGCCCACTGTTGATCGGACGCGCCTGCAGGCTGCTCGTCGGGGTCTGCTATAGCCTCCGCCCGCGCCTCCGCCCGTGAGTCGAGCATCGGTAAATAGGCGGTGAAGGTGGCGCCTTCGCCCAAACGGCTTGCCACATCAATGCCGCCACCATGTGCTTTGGCTATCGCCATCGCGAGCGATAATCCAAGGCCCGTACCTTGACCGGCAGGTTTGGTGGTAAAGAAGGGTTCAAACATGCGGCTTCTGGTAGCTTCATCAATCCCGACACCTTGATCCCGAATCGAAATGATGGCGTATTCCCCTGCGGGTAGTTGACCCTGAATCACGGTTTTGGGCGCACCTTCCTGCACGATGCCGACGTCAATAGACAAGGTGCCCACACCAGACATGGCCTGCAATCCATTGATCGCGAGATTCATCACCAGCTGATGCAACTCGATCGCGCTACCGAGCACATGGATCGGCGCGACTTGCCGCGAGTGGCCATCACGATCAGTTTGGTCAGCGCCGTTGATGGGCAGCCGTTTGAACTCGATCGTATGCGGGCTTGATCCTCTGAGCAGCATGACGACTTCATGAATCAGATCGGCGATGTTGACGACCTGTTTTTTCTCGGGTGTTTTGCGGCTGAAGGTTAATATTTGCGATATGAGTAGGCGGCCGCGTTCGCCCGCTTTGAGTACCGCATCGAGATGTCGCGCAAGTGGCGTGCCCGTTTCAACTTTGTTGCGTGCCATTTCGCCGTAGCCAATGATGGCGGCCAAAATATTATTGAAATCATGCGCAATCCCCCCGGCTAATTGACCAATAGCCTCCATTTTTTGCGCCTGACGCAATTCAATTTCAAGTTTGCGTCGTTCTGCGCCTTCGCGTTTTTTCTCGCTGATCTCTTTTACAAAACCGATCACGCGACGCTCAGTGCTGCCGTCTTCAAGCCGGGTGTCGTGCGCGAACGCATTGACGCCTACGGTCGCGTAATCAGTTTGCTCAGCGCCTTTATGGTCAGGACCGCCCTTCAGTGTAAGCCCGGACTCGCTGCGTCGCACCCGATATTCAAGTACTGCCGTCGACCATTCGCCGGATAACAGCTTGCCGCGCGTTCCCGTGACGCGCAAGCGATCATCAGGATGAATGCGCGATACCCAATCGCTCACCATTGAAATATCGCTGGTTGCAATACCCAATACATGTCGGGTGTCACCTGCCCAAACAATATGATTGTTACTCTGCTCGATTTCAAAAATTAGATTATCGCTGGCACGCAAAGCGGCATCGTAGCGGCGCGTCAGATCGAGTCTTTCACGCAGCAAGGCGGAGCGCTCCATTAAAGTGGCCTGCGCGACTAAAATTGCTGCTATGAAGACGGCCAAAAATTCTTGCAGGCGCAATATCGCGCTCGCGGTGGAAATTGGTCCGTTAACAAACGGGCCTTGGTCATGCGCAGTGAAATAAACCGCAATCAGCACATAAACCAGCAGCGCGAGCGTAGTCGCACGCGTACCCATGCGAATGGTTGACCATAGTAAAAAAGGCAGGCCTACATAAAAGTACGGCGCTGTCATCCCATAAGCATCAGGCCAGCGCGAATAGGCCCACCCAGTTGCGACGGTCAGGCCGAGCAGCATCAGCAGCACCTCAAATGATAATCGCGCCAACAGTTTGCGGTGCAGCGACCGCCAGCGCCTGCTCCAGGCAATGATCAGCGGTACCAGGAGCATAATGCCCAGCCCATCTGAAATAAAGGTGGTCCAAAATTCGTCTGTAAAGTTAATGTGTTTTATCCATGTCGCGCCCGCTGCTGATAACGCTGCCGCCAATCCATTGACGAGTACGACACAAATGAGCAGGAACATCGCCAACCTTCTCACCGGGAGCCAATGCTTCGATCTGAGACGAGCCGCGTTTAGCGCTTCACCGGCCACGATGGTTTGGAGAACATTAATAATTGATCCACACAGCATCGAAGCCCAGATCGTCCAGGTGCTCCAAGTGTCCGGTCCTACATAGGAATAAACCAGATTCGCCACCAACACACCCGAGGCCACACCTGCGCGAGCCCACCGCCGTTTGCGGCGGCGCATAGCGATCAAATACAGGCCCAGCGCGAGCCCATCCGCAAACCATACCGGCATGGCGCCAGTGGCTCCAGGCGATAGCCATATTGAAAGATGACACATGCCCATATAGCCGATGGTGGAGATCAGAAACCACGACACCAGTTTGATCAACCGTGCCGATGACAATGAGGGCATTTTTTGTTTCATAATCGTTGCGAACATGTATTATTGACCTGTGGTTTATCTCTTTTTAAAGGCCTTAAAAGGGTTTGAAAGGCCTTGAACGGCCTTGAACGGCGATGAGGCGAGCGCGAATAAGTCATTTTCTTCAGGTAAAAACAGAAAAATGTTAAAAAAAGCTATAACTTTGAATCTTAGCCCTTTTCGTCGCCGTGTTTCTCTAGTAACTTACGAGACTATAGAAGTAATTAGTCTTGTCAATCAGCGTGTCAGACGCGGTCGTTTAAGCTTGGCAAGCACGGTGACAGATAATAAGGACAGGTAATGGCACAGCACATCCTGGTGGTTGATGATGATGCATCAATACGCGATCTGATCAACGATTACCTCGTTGAGAATGGCTATCGTGTGTCGTGTGCCGCGAACGGTACAGAAATGCAGGTGGTCATCCAAAGCGATACTGTTGACCTCATTGTTCTGGATGTCAAAATGCCCGGCGACGATGGCTTCTCACTCGCCCGCATGGTGCGGCAAACTTCGGATGTACCGATCATCATGCTAACCGGTCAAAGCCACGAGGTTGATCGGGTGCTCGGTCTGGAGCTGGGCGCCGATGATTATTTGACCAAACCGTTTAGTCCACGCGAGTTGTTGGCGCGAATCAAGGCCGTGCTCCGTCGTTATGAAGGCACCACCGAGCGTGATGCTGAGGCCCGGTTCAAGCGCGAAAACGAGCTCCGCAGCTATCGTTTTCAAGGCTGGGAATTATCGACAGGAGCGCGCAAGCTCACCTCGCCACAAGGGGTGCGTGTGGAATTAACCAACGGCGAATATGCGTTGCTGGTCACCTTTCTTAAATCGCCCCGGCAGGTGCTGTCGCGGGATCAGTTATTGGAATCGAGCCGTCTGCATGACGACATTTATGATCGATCCATTGATGTCCAAATTTTGCGGTTGCGGCGCAAAATCGAGAGCGATCCCAATGAGCCCAAACTGATTAGAACGGAACGTGGCGCAGGTTATTTTTTTGATACCGAGGTCACGAGTTAAGCGTCCCGGATGACGACTTTGCTTCACCGTTGCTTTGCTGTTTTTAGTTACGCCAGAAAATCTTTCTTCTTCTGTGCGATAGTGTGACGAGACTAAAACCCTAATCTGCAAAACGCATTGGTTCCCATGCCGATTGCCTGTTTTTAAAGATTTTCAGACCATTGCATTGAGGAGAAAAAAATGGCCAGCATTCCCAATCGTGAACATCAACCGTTCATACCATCTGATTCGCATATTGCAGAATTCACACTGCGCGCTGTTGTCATGGGTGCGCTGTTGGGGATGATTTTTGGCGCATCGTCGCTTTATTTGGTGCTTAAGGTCGGCCTTACTGTTAGCGCGTCGATCCCGGTTGCGGTGATTGCGATCACGCTGTTCCGTTTGATGTCGAAAGCAGGTGTTCAAGATTCAACCATTCTCGAAAATAATATTGTGCAAACGGCCGGCTCAGCTGGGGAATCGATTGCCTTCGGGCTCGGCGTGACGATGCCGGCGATTTTGATTTTAGGGTTTGATCTGGAGATTGCCCGCGTGATGCTGGTCGGTGTGCTCGGCGGCCTGCTCGGCATTTTGATGATGATCCCGCTGCGTAAAACCTTGATTGTTGCGCGCCACGGTGAATTGAAATATCCCGAAGGCACCGCCTGTGCCGAAGTGCTCAAGGTGGCGGAAATTTCTAAAAACACCAAAGATCAGGCCAGCGCCAGCGGCGCCAGTGTCATTTTTTTGGGCTTTGGCGTCGGCCTGCTCTATAAAGCGCTGAATGTCGCGTTCAAAGGCTGGAAAGACGTGCCTGAAAAAGTCTTCGGTGCACCGCTCAAAGGTGGCTCAGTGGGGGCTGAAATTTCGCCTGAGTTGCTCGGTGTGGGTTACATCATCGGGCCGCGTATTGCGTCAATCATGGCCGCTGGCGGTGTGATGGCGTATTTGCTGTTGATCCCGTTGATCAAGTTTTTTGGCGACGCACTGTCGGTGCCGGTAGCGCCTGGCGTCAAGCTAATTAGCGAGATGGGCCCGAATCAGATCCGCAGTGCGTATGTGCTGTACATCGGCGCAGGTGCTGTCGCGGCGGGCGGCATCGTCAGCATGGCGCGCGCGTTGCCGACGATCTGGAATAGTCTTAAAGACAGTTTCGGCGATAGCTTCAAAAGTTTAGGTGGAGGCACTGGCGATGCTGACAGCGTTAAAGTTAAACGTACCGATCAGGACATCCCGATGAAATGGGTGCTGGTGGGATGTCTGGCGATTATTGCCGTCATCATGCTCGCCACTCCGCTGCATATGAATCTGCTAGGCGCATTGTTGATTCTGGTATTCGGTTTTCTGTTCGCGACGGTGTCATCGCAGCTCACCGGCCAAATTGGGTCATCGAGCAATCCGATTTCGGGCATGACGGTTGCGACCTTACTATTTACCTGCCTGATTTTCTTGCTGGTTGGCTGGACAGGCGGGCCTTATTACGTCACCGCATTGTCGGTTGGTGCCATTGTTTGTATTGCTTCCAGCAATGCGGGCACGACCTCGCAGGATTTGAAAACCGGCTTTTTGGTTGGTGCTACGCCACGTCTTCAGCAATACGCCATTCTGGTGGGTGCGCTCGCATCGGCGGTGATGCTGGGGCCGATTCTGCTGAAGCTTAATGATGCTTCAACCGTTTATGTACCGATTGCGCAAGTCGCGCCGGGGCTCACTACCGATGCAGCCACCCTGACCGAGACCGCTGCCTTGCAGGGGCCGCAAGCAAGCGACGATAACAAAACCTACCGCGTGTGGCACAAGACCGATATTGTCGGCGGCCCGGCAGGAAAATATTTGGTGAGCGATACAGGCAGCGCAATCTATCTGGTCGATCCGGGCATAAATGGCACTTATACCAAGCGCCCTGATGGCAGTGAAGTGCGCAAATACGATGCGCCAAAAGCGGTGCTGATGTCGTACATCATCAAAGGGATACTGGATCAAAAACTGCCGTGGGCGCTGGTCATGTTCGGGGTGATGATTGCCTTGATTCTGGAAATGTCCGGTGTGCCATCCTTACCCTTTGCGGTCGGTGTGTATTTGCCGCTATCTTCATCTGCGCCGATTTTTGTAGGCGGCATGGTGCGCTGGCTGGTGGATCGTCGCCGCAACAAACAAGCTAAATACATCAACGCCAGTGAGGACGAACGCACCGCCGCAGGTGATCGTAGTCCGGGCGTGTTGCTGTCATCCGGCTATATTGCGGGCGGCGCGCTGGCCGGCATTATTATCGCTTTCTCTGCCGGTGTGTTGACCGATTTTGATAAGGCTATTACCGATTGGTCAACCAAAAGCAATCCGTTTTTCGAAGGCCCCAATGCCGATTTGCTGTCCATGCTGCCGTATGTTTTGTTGATTGCGCTTTTATACTGGACGGCGCGCGAAAAAGCCTCACGTTAGAAAAACCAATAAGGTCATCAGATGAATGCGGGTTTCATCATCCCCCTGCGTTGTTAACAGGATTAAATCAACGAATGGCATTCCCGCATCCTGTATTTCTGATGGCTGTGCTACTGCTACTGCGCCTGCTTCGCGACCTCAGCGCTGGCCGTGATGGGCGCAATGGGCGGTAACTCCCGATGCTTGCAACCCTGAAACCGCTTGCTTAAAAATTCGACGAATGTTTTCGTGGTGCGATTGAGCAGCCTGGCATCTAGGTGCGTCTCCCGATCATTTAAATGACGCAACACCGCCCAGGCGGAAAGGTTCAGCCGCCCGCTTGTTTTTTGTCAGCAGCATTTATTTTTTAACCGGATAGAAAGCCCATTATGAAACTTTATTTTTCTGCTGCATCCTGCTCACTGGCTTCCAATATTGCCTTGCACGAAGCCGGTATTTCCTATGACCTCACCAAGGTTGATTTGAAAACCCACACCACTGAAGACGGTGCGGATTTCTATGCGATTCACGATAAAGGTTATGTGCCTTACATCGTGATGGATAGCGGGCAAGGCTTGAGCGAAGGCGTGGCGATCCTGCAGTACATCGCCGATCAAAAGCCAGAGTCAGAATTAGCTCCCAAGGCGGGCACGCTGGAACGCTATCGCCTCCAGGAGTGGCTCACCTACATCAACTCGGAATTGCATAAAGTCATTGGCAGCATGTTTGATCCCACCATGAACGCCGATACGCGCGAAAAGACCATTGAGAAATCAGGCAAACGTCTCGACTGGCTATCTAAAAAACTGGACGGCAAGAAGTACTTGATGGGGGACACCTTCACGGTAGCAGACGGATATTTATTTACAGTGCTGAACTGGTGTCAGTGGGTCGGCATTGATCTTTCAAAGTGGCCCGTGTTGCAGGATTTTATGGGCCGCGTGGGTGCTCGCCCTAAAGTGCAAGAAGCATTGAAAGCTGTCGGCCTAGCAACGTAATGACATAAAGCGTTACGATGTTGCCCGCACTATTTTTATCGCATGGCTCACCCCTGCACGCCCTTGATGCAGGCGCGGCTGGCGAGGTGTGGGCACAGCTTGCACAATCCATATCTGCGCCGACTGCAGTGTTAATGGTGACTGCGCACTGGGAGACAAATTTGCCCATGTTGTCCGGTAACGAACGGCCTGCCATGATTTATGATTTTGGTGGTTTCCCGGACGCGCTTTATCACATCAAATATTCAGCGCCCGGCGCGCCCGCGGTGGCGGGGCAGGCGCTTGCGCTTCTCAAGTTGGCAGGCATTACGGCGGCTATTGATGATCGTCGCGGTTTTGATCATGGCACTTGGGTGCCTCTATTGAAAATGTATCCTGAAGCCGATGTGCCGATTGTGCAGCTTTCGGTGCAACCTTCGCTGGGGCCTGCACATCATTACCGGGTTGGCCGCGCGTTGGCTGCGCTGCGGGAACAAAATGTGCTGATTGTCGGCTCCGGCCACCTTACCCATAACCTGCGTGACTGGTTTGCGGGCGGCGGTAAGTTAGGCGAAAAAAATTACGCACACGAATTCCAGTCGTGGATGTTTGAACATATCAAAGCCCGAGATCGTGACGCGCTGTTGGCCTATCGCGATGCCGCGCCGCATGCAGTGCGCGCACATCCCAGTGAAGAACATTTGCTGCCGCTGTTTGTAGTCTTGGGTGCAGCTGGCGCTGACTATCACGTAGAGCGCAAATTTTCGGGCTTTGTGGGTGACGTGCTGGCGATGGATGCGTATCTTTTTAGTTGAGTGCTAAGGTGCAGCGATTAAGTGCGGCGATTAAGATCGGCGTTTAGTTTTGCGCAAACTGCAGCCGATGCAAGCTGGCATAAAGCCCAGACTGCTTGATCAATTCGGCATGCGGGCCTGTTTCAACAATGCGTCCATGCTCCATCACGACAATGCGATCAGCATTTTCAATGGTCGAGAGGCGGTGGGCAACGACGATGGTAGTGCGGCCTTGCATCAAGGTATCCAGTGCGATTTGTACGGCACGCTCGGACTCACTATCCAGGGCCGAGGTGGCTTCGTCGAGTAATAAAATGGGTGCGTTTTTAAGCAGTGCGCGCGCAATCGCCAGTCGTTGCCGCTGACCGCCTGATAGCCTTGAGCCATTTTCACCAATCGATGTTTCAAAGCCGTGCGGTAATGCATTAATAAAGTCCAGGCAATTCGCCGCGCGTGCTGCCTCGGTTATTTCCTCAATGGTGGCTTGGCCTTCGTGTCCGTATGCGATATTGGCGGCCACGGTGTCATTGAACAGCACGACATCCTGGCTGACCAATGCAATCTGGCGGCGTAAATCAACCAGCTTTACATCGGCAAGTGAGTGATCGTCAATATAAATGGTGCCAGCTGTCGGCGCAAAAAAACGCGGCACCAAATTCACAAAGCTGGTCTTGCCGCCGCCGGAGGGTCCGACCAACGCAATCGTTTCACCAGCCTGAATGCTGAGCGAAACATCATTTAATGCGGGCGTTGCCTGGTTTGTATATTGAAGTGATACATGTTCAAAGCGAATGCGGCCTTCAGCCCGTTCGAGCGCAATTGTGCCTTGGTCAGCTTCGGGTTTAGCATCGATTAGCTCGAACACGCTTTCAGCCGAGGCAAGACCTTTTTGCAAACGCTCACTAATGCTGGCCAAGCCTTTTATTTGCGGCACGAGTCCCGCAGAGGCCACAATAAACGTAACGAAATCCGCAGACGTCATCGCCGTGCCTAAGGTTTTACTCACTGCCAGATAAACAATCAGCGCGATAGCGCTGGCCACAATAATATGCGTCATTGGAGTAGCAGCAGCAGCTGCTGCGCTATGTTTCATGTTGATACGCCGGACGGCGTTGGCCGCTTGGTCAAATCGTTTTGCTTCATAACTTTCACCACCGAAAACTTTGATCACTTTCTGACCACGAATAGATTCTTCCAGTACATCGGTGATGCCCGCGTGCGCAGTTTGTGCCTGGCGGCTGATCAAACGAAGGCGCCGACCAAATGCCCTGATGATGATCGCCAGCACCGGAATTGATGCAAAAGTAATCAGCGTGAGTTTCCAATTGACCGAAAACAGGGTGTACAGCAACACGATTAAAGTGGTGCCGCCGCGCACCATCGCGTTCAGTGCAGTGGTGGATGCATCCTGAACGCCAATCACATCATTGGTTACCTTGGATAACAGCGTGCCAATGGTGCTTTGATCAAAATAGGGCGCTGGCAAACGAATCAGGCGTTGAAACATTTGATTGCGGAAATCGACGATCACTCTATTGCCTACCCACTGCATGCCATAGCCCGAAATGAAATGCGACATGCCACTAATAAAAAAAATCACCACAATACCGATCGCTGCAAAAGCCGCGCTTTGGGGATTCGCTTCTTCAAATAAGGTGCCCAGCATGTATCTTAAAAATAGCGCAAACGAGCCTTCAACCGCCCCGCCCACCGCCATCGCCACACAGCTACCAATAAAGACCCATTTATAGGGTTTTACATAGCCGAACAGACGTTTATATAAACGTCTGTCATCTGCAAATGTTGCGGGCGTTGTTGGTGTCGTGGGCATGGGAGGTGAGGTGGGCATAAATGTTTTGCTCGATTGCCAAAAATAGTTAAGACGCTAGTTTACGTGCCTACGACTATGTTGCTACGCTAGCCGCCGGTCGGACTTAAAGAGAATCGGCTGCAAAATGATCTGAACGCTGCATATTTTTCCGCTTTCCCGCGGCAAGGCAACAACCATTGGTTTTAAAATCGGAAAAATATGCCTTGGTCCGACTCATTTTTCGCATCGACTCTTTAAGTCCGACAGGCTGCTAGATTTTCAGTAGTTGACGATAAAGCGCAACATATTGCGCCGACATTATCTGCGGTGAAAATTTAAGCGCCGTATTGCGGGCCGCAATATTCATCTTGCTCTGATCGCCGACCGCCGTGACCTGCTGAATGGCTTGATGAATCGCCGTAACATCCAGCGCATCACAGACATAGCCATTCACGCCCGCCTGAATCAGCTCGGCAGCACCAGCTGAAGTGCTCGTAATCACCGGTATGCCACACGCCATCGCTTCAAGACACACCAGGCCAAACGGTTCGTATAATGTGGGCAACACAAAGACATCGCTG
>Ga0209512_1001803_pt1 | contig 24813 bp, 23 predicted proteins | sample frozenSSSSmetaG_FD_184142 | JGI IMG/M metagenome (GOLD analysis project Ga0209512, IMG submission 184142) | Glacier valley bacterial and archeal communities from Borup Fiord, Nunavut, Canada, to study Microbial Dark Matter (Phase II) -... | ecosystem: Environmental > Aquatic > Freshwater > Ice >...
TGATTGCGTAACCGATAGGCGACTCCCTGTGAGGCGGCTTCTGCCCAAAAACTTTGCCCAAAGTTAAACAACCCTCGTGCGATCGCCGCCACCACCATCCACCCCGCACTTTGCAGCGCGATCGACAAGTTTTTTGGAGTGATGCCCTGATCGATGCCCCAGCGAAAGAGTTGCGGCGTAATGGCGTTAGCGACGGTCAGCAGCAGCAGGCTGACAAAGGCTCCGATCGCCGCAAATCGATACGACGTTAAGCTGGTCAAAACGCGCCGAAGCGAGATCATGGGCGAGGCATCGTCGGATGAGTGGGAAGGATTCATAGCAAGGTTTGGGGGCGGGGCTTCAGCGTTAACGAATCATCCTGCATTTCAGCAAGGCTGGATAATTTTTGACATTAGATAACGTTGATTGTCTCACTCAGCGCGCCTGATGAACCGCAGTTTTCGCAGCAATCGAGCCGATCGACTAGCGGGTTCTGGGCGGGTGAGAATGCCTTGAGTGGGGCTAAAAAGAAACGTGAATAAAAATAACGTTGAAGAGACGAGCACGATCGCGGGTCCTGATGGCACATTTTGGTAATAGCTGAGATAGACTCCCACAAAACTTACGATCACGCCAATCATTGAGCCGAGCACCATCATCTGATGTAGCTCTTTCACCAGCAAATAAGCGGTGAGGGCAGGTCCGACGAGGAGTGAAATGACTAAAATCACGCCAACCGCTTTCATGCTGGCAATCACGGTCAGAGTAATGGCTGCCATAAATCCAAAATGAATCGCGTTGATTGGCAACCCGATCGCTTGGGCACCTGTGCGATCGAAGGTGTAGAACAAGAGTTCTTTATAAAAGAGCCGAACGACAATCAGAATAACCAGTGAAATAATTAACGTCCGATAAATATCAGTTGATGTAACGCCTAGGACATCACCAAACAAAAAACTATCTAAATCTATTTTATTTTTTAGTACTGTAATTAAAGTAATTCCCAACGCGAAGAAGGTCGAAAACGTTAACGCCATTGCTGCATCAACTTTAACGCGGGACTGAGACCGAATCCAACCAATTAAAAATGAGCCGAGAATACCAGATCCAAAAGCACCGATTAGAATATCAATCCCAAAAAAGAATGACAGAGACATTCCTGGTAATACACAGTGGGCAATCACGTCTCCTAATAGTGCCATTCGTTGTACGATCAGATAGCTGCCAACCACAGGACAGAGAATTCCAACCAAAGTGCTAATCGCCAGCGCATTTTGCATAAACCCGTAGGTTAACGGCTCAGTTAATAGGTTTAACATCGTTACCAATGATTGATTAGTTTAACAAAATAGATTTGTATCTACATCTTGATATAACGGAGTCTGTAAACTTCCGCCATAGGCTGACTGTAAGTTTTCGGGAGTCATCACCTCTTGCGGCGAACCGTCGGCAATGAGTCGCTGATTTAACAACAGCAAGCGATCGAGGCGGGTCAATGATTGCCCCCAATCGTGATTACTTACCAACAAAATTTTACCCTGCGATCGCAGTTCCTCAAACACCTCTAAAATGATCGCCTCTGTCTTTTTGTCAACGCCCGCAAACGGCTCATCAAACAAAAAAATATCTGCCTGCTGCGCCAAAGCACGAGCGAGAAAGACGCGCTGCTGTTGCCCCCCCGAAAGCTCTCCGATTCGACGCTGTTTTAGGTGAGTCATCTCAACTCGATCGAGCGCCGTTTTGACAATTTCTTGTGCCGCTCGTCCGGGTCTGCGAAACCAGCCTAGCTGTCGAGTTCGCGCCATCATCACGACGTTCCAAACGGTGATCGGATAATCCCAATCAATCTGCGATCGCTGGGGCACATACGCCACTCGCTCTAGCTGCTGATGTAGCGGACCCGTACAGTAGTTCACCAACCCACTCGACACCGGAACTAACCCCAGCATCGCTTTGAGCATCGTGCTTTTTCCGGCTCCATTGGGACCCAAAATTCCGACCAGTTGCCCCGGCTCAATCTTAAAGCTGACGTGATCTAACCCGCAAACGCCCCGGTAGTTGACAGCCAGATTGCGAACCTCTAACATACAAACTCAGCTATGAAAATGATTCTCATTATAGAACACTATCGCGTCCTGAGCCGTTAAAAAACCATGAATTCCTTCCTTCGTCAAACTTGTCTTGCCGTTGTCGCCCTCTCGATCGGAGTCACAGGCTGTAGTGCTCCCTCTGCAAATCAAGCTAGCCCAGTTGCGAGTTCTGCTGCGACTCCGACGATCGCCAGCGACGCTCCGAACGTTGTTGCTACCAACTCGGTGCTGTGTGATTTAGTCAAACAAATTGCAGCCAACACGGTTAATTTGACGTGTTTGATCAAGCCTGGAACCGACCCGCATCTCTATCAAGCTACGCCAGACGATCGTAAAGCGATCGAGACGGCTAATCTGGTTTTATATGGCGGCTATAGTTTTGAACCTGGTTTAGTCAAACTCATCCAAGCTGGCTCAAATGCCACTAAAGTTGCGGTCGATGAAGTGGCGGTTCCGACTCCCCAGACCTTTGAGGAAGACGGTAAAACCGAACCTGATCCGCACGTTTGGCACAATGCTCAAAACGGGGTGCAGATTACTCAAGTGATTCAAAATAACTTAGCAAAGATTGCCCCGACGAATGCTGATCTGTATGCCAAAAACGCTGGAGCGATCGCCGTCCAACTCACGCAAATCGATGGCTGGATTAAGTCACAAATCGCCACGATTCCACCCGCTACTCGCAAGTTAGTCACTACTCACGACGCGTTGGGATACTATGCGAAAGCCTACAACGTTCCGATTGAAGGAGCCTTAGAGGGCATCAGCACCGAAGAAAAGCCAACTGCCGCACGAGTCAAAGAATTAGTCACCACCATTACGGCTGCCAAAGTCCCCACGATTTTTGCAGAAGTCAGCATCAATCCGCAGTTAATTGAAACGGTCGCTAAAGAAGCCAATGTAAAAGTCTCTGATCAAGAACTCTTTACAGATGGATTGGGTGAACCGGGGAGCAGTGGCGAGACCTATCAAAAAATGTTGACGGCAAATACGAAAGCGATCGTGCAGGGTTTGGGCGGAAAGTTCACGGCTTTTCAAGCAAAGTAAACTCGTTAGTAGGTCGGGTGAAGTTTGAGGGTCGCACCTCTCCTGTAAATGCTGGAGGTTTTCCACGTCGTCTGTTCCACCCTCAGCAACAAGTATTATGGGGTGGGCTTCGATTTCTTCTCCGTTGGGTGAGGGTTCGCTGTGTTCTGGACATTTCCAGGCTTTGCTTTCTACTATCTCAAAAAGCTTGGAGCCTCCCAGACTGTATCTATAGCCATCAAACAACACAAAGGGCGGTGTGCTGAATGTGGACTACACTTCAACCCGGAAGACCTGATAGAAATCCATCATTTGGATGGCAACTACAGAAATAACAGAAGGGGAAACTTGACAGCCACACACCGTCACTGCCACAACCCAGTACACGGTGGAAGTAGCAATCTAGCAACGCAATTGAGTACCTATAACAAGGGTCAATTTGGAGAGGAGCCGAATGAAAGCAACCTTTCACGTCCGGTTCTAAAGCCGAGTCGGGTGGGCGATCACCTGACTTAGGTCAACGGAATTCCGCTCGGCTCGTTAAAATGTCAGACCCACTTTCACACTTATATGCACTAAGTTTTATATCATCATGATCCAGCTTCGAGGAACCAGATTTCTACGATCGCTATTGCTCAGTCTGCTGTGTGTCTTATTAGTTGGGGGCATTGGCAAGGCGCAAGAGAAGTCAGTTCTGACGGTTGCAGTCGAGCCTGTATTTGCGCCGTTTGAGTTTAGAGCACCGAGCGGCGAGATTCAGGGATTCGATGTGGATTTGATTCGGGCGGTGGGTCAAGCAGCAGGGTTTGGGGTTGAGTTCCGAAACATCACCTTTGATGGCATTATTCCGTCGCTGCAAGCGGGCACTGTGGATGCAGCCGTTGCAGCCATGACGATTACAGAAGCCCGATCGCAGGCGGTTTCCTTTTCGCGACCTTATTTTAGAGCCGGACTCGCGATCGCCGTTCGGTCAGGAACTCAAGGGATTAAGACCCTAGATGATTTGAAGGGGAAGTCGATCGCGGTTCACATTGGCACAACGGGAGCAACGACGGCTAAAGGGATTCCTGGCGCTAAAATTCGCACATTTGATGCCGCAGTTCTGGCACTTCAAGAGTTGAGAAATGGCAATGTCGATGCGGTGATCGAAGATTCGCCTGTGACGCTATATGCCATCAAAACCGGGAGCCTCAAAGGGATCGAAGTCGTTGGAAACCTCTTGACCGAAGAGTTTTATGGAATTCCGTTACCGCTTAATTCTGCAAACTTGCCGCGAGTCAATCAAGGACTCACCACCATTTTGCAAAACGGGACGTATGCTCAGATTTATCAAAAATGGTTTGCTGCCCAACCGCCTCAACTGCCAGACTCTGCGTTTGCCAATGCTCAAAAGACTCAAACAACGCCAGCGGGATCGCTGAGTGTGATTCTCAACGCGCTGCCAACCTTGCTCAAAGGAACGCTGATTACGCTGCAACTCGCTGTCGTTTCGGTGTTTCTAGGATTGATTGGAGGTTCACTGATTGGAGTTGCTCGCCTGTCTGCCATCAAACCTGTGCAGTGGGCTGCGCGAGCCTACATCGACTTCTTTCGAGGAACGCCTCTGCTCGTGCAGATTTTTATGATTTACTTTGGTCTTCCCCCTCTGTTTCAGGCGATCGGGCTGAGTTTTACGTTTGATCGGTTTATAGCGGCGATCGTGGCTCTGAGCTGCAATAGTGCGGCTTATGTTGCAGAAATTGTCCGGGGGGGAATTCAGTCGATCGAGACGGGTCAGTTTGAAGCCGCGCAGTCTTTGGGGTTAAACCCTGTGCAAACGCTGCGATATGTGATTCTTCCTCAAGCCTTTAGACGGATGTTGCCGCCATTAGGCAACCAATTTATCACGTTGCTCAAAGATACAAGCTTGGTCGCTGTGATTGGTTTTGAGGAATTATTCCGACAAGGGCAGCTAATTCAGGCTGAAAACTATCGACCGTTTGAATTATATGCAACGGTCTCGCTGATTTATCTGGCGTTAACTCTACTTTCATCCCAAGGATTCGGCTTTTTAGAACGCAAAATGAACCCTGCACGGAGAGATAAAGCTAAAAAAGTCTAATGCCGTCGCGATCGTGAATGAGAACGCGACAGCAACTTTGTCTAGTTATTTCTGAAGCTAGGGACTGCTTGCCCTTGTAGAGAAGACCGATCGCGCCACAAAGTAATTGAGTTGCTGATCGGCTGTAGCTGTGCGCCCGGAAAATAGAAGCCCAGAATTCGATCGCTAGTCCAGCCGAGTTTGCCCAAGTTGTAGGAACCGACTTGACTTAACCCAACACCGTGCCCCAAACCACCGCCCACAAACGCGTAGCCTTTGAGCATTTTATTTTTGTCTACCAGTGCATCCACATAAAACAGCAGGCTAGCAGGTGCCTCAAACGCATTTAATACATCGTCTTTTTCTAGCTCGATCGTGCCTTGATCGGTCGTGACCGCGAGTTTCAAAACTCGTCCCCCTAGCGATCGCTGCGTCACCTGCAATTTCTGAATCGTCTTAAAGTTTGCGAGAGGATGCTGAATGCTCTTTAAGTAGGATTGAAAATCTTTGTTCAACTGAGCCAGCGTATTTTCGTAGCGCCAGCGAAACATCTCGGTGCTGTCTTCGTTGAAGCCTTTCTTTTGAGCGATGAAAGTCCGCAAGTTCTGCTCATTTGATAAGCTGCGGTTCTTCAAATCCCAGACCGGATTCACCGAGTCAATCACGGCTTGTAGGTAAGGACGATCCCAGCCTCTCCAGACATCATTAAAGGCAGCCGTCACTCCGCCCGTCGTCGAAGAGTAGAGCGCATCGACCAACTCATTTTGATAGGTGAGAACCTGACCGCGTGTAGCGGCGATCGCTTGGTCAGTCGCCGGAACGGTTCCATCAATTCCCCAATAAACCTGGCATTGAGTTGTAGCACACAGTTGATAGTCGTCGATCGCAAATCGGCGTAAATTTCTTAACACATAGGTGCGGGCAAGAATCGCCTGAGCTTCTAACACAGGTTGAGGTGCCCATCCGCCAATTTCGTGAGGAACTACGCCCCGCAGATACGTTTCTAATGGAACGACGTTTACAAGCGTCGAGTTGCCATAGGCGTTTGGTTGAAGTCGCAGAGTTCCTGCATAGGTGCGATTGGGCTGATCGTCTTTCTCTCGATCGACTTGAATCTGCCCATTTGCAGCCGTGATCTCTAGCTGATCTCGCGTGTAGCGATAGCCATTTAGCTCAAAAGACGGTCGCGGCACTTGTTTGAGAATTTTGGTATCGATTCGGGCAGTTTGAATGCCTCTAGCTTGCAGACTTTGCACTAACAACCGTCTCAATAGCGGCGTATTGTAGGTGCTGCGTTTTGCCCAAACCTGCCAGCGATCGGGCTGAGCGAGTTCGACCTCGATTCCCTGAGCGCGCCACTGTTCAGCCTGAGCTTCTGCGGTTTCAAAGCTGCGATGGGTGCTGAAGACGACTCGTTCATCTGCCTGTGACTCTTTTAAAGGCTGCATCACCGTCTCTAGCTTCATGCTGGGTGTGGTAAGGATTTGTGGCTTGCCGTTGGTGGTGAAACGCAGCGTCAGACGATCGCCTGACAAAGCCTTCAACGTCATCACATCCTTGGCTTTGTCTCCAAATCGCTGCACTACGCCGATCTGTAGATCGACATCACTTTGAGTGGCAGCGTTAACCGATCGAGCCGCAAACCCTGTTAGACATAAAGCACTCAGAGCCGCGATCGACAGCCGATTAAAGGTGATGAAAGTCCCGACCACGATAGTTCCTCGCTTGTTTAGACGCAGTAAGCCGTTCTCTATCTAAAGACGTATGTGTTTGATTGTAGACGCTGAAGAGAAAGGTGGATGAATCGTTGCAACTCATAGTCATAACGAGTATGATTTAAGAGTAAGCACTCCAGAAGAACACGATGGTTAGAGTTCAGGAAATCCCGATTAACCAGATTCGCCGTCCGCTCTTTCGACAAAACGACCAGGCAAAAGTCGCAGCCTTGATGGACTCGATCGCAGAAGTCGGCTTACAAGAACCGATCGATGTCTTAGAAGTAGACGGACAGTATTATGGGTTTTCTGGCTGTCACCGCTATGAGGCATGTAGCCGTTTGGGGCATGAAATGATCTTGTGTCGGGTTCGCCGTGCCCCTCGATCGATTTTGCAAAACCATTTAGCGTGAAGAGGAAATTCTGGCGTTGCTGAGTACAAGTATGAACCGCCCCAAGGAGAAGGGAGCTGAAGATCTTGTCCCCTCTCCTCCTGGGAGAGGGCTAGGGTGAGGGTCAATCTGAAAACTCACACACCGATTCAGCAACACCAGAGTTTTTCTTTACGCTACTCTTTTCAAAGACGATTAATCACGATTCTGACTTGTTTTTCATCACACATTCACTAATTAAGGAAACCTTATGCCAACTCAAACATCTGGGATGCCCATTGATCTCGGTATTGATCTCCAAAAGCGCCAAGAGATTGCTGAAGGTCTATCGCGCTTGCTGGCTGACACCTACTCGCTCTATCTCAAAACTCACAACTTTCACTGGAACGTGACCGGACCGATGTTCAACACGCTTCACCTGATGTTTGAAGCACAATACACCGAGTTAGCGCTGGCAGTCGATCTGATCGCAGAACGCATTCGATCGCTCGGTTTTCCAGCTCCGGGCACCTACAGCGAATATGCCAAACTTAGCTCGATCGACGAGACTCCTGGCGTTCCCAAAGCTGAAGAAATGATTCGTCTGCTTGTGCAAGGGCAAGAATCAGTTGTGCGGACGGCGCGATCAATTTTCCCAATCGTAGACGCTGCCAACGACGAACCCAGCGCAGATTTGCTCACTCAACGGATGCAAATTCACGAAAAGACAGCCTGGATGCTGCGAAGTCTACTCGAATAGTGACCCGTTTTGAGGTATGAGTGAGATCGGCTTCTTACTCATACCTCTATGAATCGCCCTTTAGATCACACCCCTCAACTGCAGACTTTGATGCGATCGAGGGGTGTGTCTACGTTTAAAGAACTCAGCCAAAAAGCGGGCATTTCTGAACAACAAATTAGGCGGCTGCGTCGAGGTCAGATCGGGCAGATGCGGCTAGAAACCCTTCAAAAACTCAGTCAAGCGTTGCGGATAACGATCGCGGATTTGCTCAAAATGTTCTCAGAAGAAACCCCTGAAACTGCGTCTCTTCAGCACGAATATCAAAGACTCCAATCTCAACTGAGCCAGCAGCGAGACGATCTTTGGCAAGAATTTCAACAAACGAGTCTGCAAACTTTAGAGCCGTGGCTGTTGCAGTGGTCAGCCGCCGCTTATGCTGCTCAACAAAATCCCCAACTGACGGCTGTAAAACTATTGCCGCTCGTGCGCCCGATCGAGCAATTAATTCAGCAGTGGGGCATTGAAGCGATCGGCACCGTGGGCAGCGAAATTCCCTACGATCCCCAGGTTCATCAACTGATGAGCGGCACGGCTGAACCGGGAGAATTAGTTAAAGTGCGCTATGCAGGCTATCAGCAGCCCGATCGCTTACTCCATCGCGTTAAAGTCAGTCTCGTGGCGTAGCTGTAGCGATATAATCCTGTTAACCTTCCCATTGCAAATCTTTAAACAATGTCTATGCTGCAACACTTTCGCCTGTGGAGTCTGACCATTGCTTTAGGCGGTCTAACCCTTACGTCAACGATGAGTGCCGCTTCAGCAAGCAGCTTAACGGCTGAGATTGGTGGATTGCGAAATCGTAATGGGCAACTGTGCTTTAGCGTGTTCTCAACCAGTCAAGGCTTTCCAACGAACGGGGATAACGCAGTGCAAAATAAGTGTGTAAAAATCACGAATGTCTCAATGAGAGTCACCTTCAAATCGCTGTCACCCGGAAACTATGCGATCGCCGTCTTACACGATGAAAACAACGATCGGCAGGCAAACCGGAACTTCTTAGGGCTGCCAACCGAAGGGTTTGGGTTTTCAAGAAATCCGGCGATCGGTGTCAGTGCGCCCAAGTTTTCTGATACAGCAGTCTCGGTTGCAGGTGAAAACACTACGACTCAAATTCAATTGAGATACTTGCTGGGTCAGTAAGTTGTTCCATACTATTTTTTAGTTAGAAAATATAGATTCCATTAGGTCAATAAGACTTTGGCTATTCTTCATCCTTGCGAGTGATGCTATCCGTATGTCGATTTGTTGCAATGGTTCATAGCAAACTAACTCTTGAGAGTGAACAAGATGCGTAAATTGAACATCGGATTAACGGATGAGCAACGCAAGGGTGTTACCGAACTGTTGAACAAAGATTTGTCTAACACCTATCTGTTAATCATCAAAACCAAAAAATATCACTGGGATGTCACCGGACCAGAATTCCGTTCACTCCACCTAATGTGGGATGAACAATACCAAGCCCTAAGCGCAAATGTAGACGCGATCGCTGAACGGGTTCGGATGTTGGGCGGCTTTCCGATCGGAACGGCTGAAGGGTTCTTGAAGTATTCCTCTATTAAGGAACACACAGGAGACGTGCCCCCTTCTGATCACATGGTGTCAAACTTAGTCGATGACCACGAGCAAATCATTCGCGACTTGCGTGATCACATCGACCAGTGCTCTGAAGAGTTTCACGATGAAGGAACCGCAGACTTCTTGACGGGGCTGATGGAAGGACACGAGGAAATGGCTTGGATGCTCCGCTCATTTATTGAAGGCAAAGCGATTCAGCCTGACGGTCAACAAGCTCCTGCAAACATCAAGTTTCCCGCAGGTGTTGGTAGCTAACTCGCTTAGTTTGATGACTAAGTAGGTAGACAGAATCAACGGTAAGACACATTTCGGCTCTGCTTAAAGCTAGAATTCCCAGCAGGTTGAGCAGAGTCGAAACCCATTGACACGAGTGACTCTAACCGAGCCTGTCTATCCAGTAGATAAGAGATGAGCATATTAACCGCTCATCTCTTATTTTTTAAAGGAGCGCCGCAAACGTAAGCAAACGAGTTAAATTACTGGGAAGCTGATTGTTCAAGCGCAGAGGCAAATCTGAGGTAGACAGCGACTGAGCGTAAGCAGAAGTCAAAAAAGGTGCATAAGTCTTTGCGTCTGAGGTTGTCTGCTCGATAAAGGCAAGGCTGACTCCTTGCAGCAATCGACGTAGCGGTGCAACATCCTGACCTCGCCGCTCTTTAACGAGAGTTCCTTGAGCGATCGCGCCTCCAAAACTTGCGGGATCACTGACGCTGAGATGAGTACCACCGATCGCAGTCAACAAATATTTTGGGTTAGGCAACTGCGTAAAGGGCTGAAGCTGTTGGCTAAAGGCGGGAGCTAGCGTGTCATTGGTTCCAGTCAAAATCAAGGTAGGGGTCGCGACTTGAGACAATCCAGATTTACCAAAGATTTGCCCGATCGCCGGGTTAAGCGCGATCGCCTGCACCACTCGGTTATCTCGCAAGTTAAGGCGATGCTCTGACAGTCCAGTTGCCGCACATTGCAGCCAGTCTGCCGGAACTCGCTGTAGCAGATTGCCGCCTCGACAAAATTGACGCAACTCATCCAGGTTCAGTTCTGCACCCGCCAATGCCAACGCCTCATAGCCGCCGAGAGAATGCCCAATTACCGTTACCTGCCGAGTGTTGAGCTTGCCTTGCAGGGAACCCGATTCTTGATTGAGTCGCGTCAATTCATCCAAAATAAATTGAATGTCTTTAGGACGATCGATAAATTCTTTTGCCGGAACAAGCTGGTCAAGATTGAGAGACAGCGAACCATTCTGAGCAGTGGAGGGATGCTCGATCGCTGCCACCGTCAGACCGTGAGATGCTAAATGACGGGCAAGATAGGCTAAAAAGCCTCGATTTGCCTCAAATCCTGGGACGAGAACCACGAGAGGACCGCGGGTTTTGCCACTCCAATACACATCGACGGGCAGGTTGCGACTTCTGGCACGATCGTAGAGTGAAAGCGTCTGCTGCTGCACCGATTCAGAACCCGGATTAGACGGGTCAAAGCTCGATCGAAAGTCAGAATCGGTCTTAAGGCTCCGCTCTAATAAGGAACTAACGGCTTGACTCTTCCAGTAAGAGAAATTGAGCTGAGAGGCGATATCGATCGCTTTTGTGACATCCACCGTCACTGTTTCTTGCGGGATCGCTTTGAGCACTGCGATCGCATCTAACCCATTTGCCTGTCGCGCCGCTAACCAAAAACTTGCCTGAAGTTGCTCGATCGTTAACCCAGGTACGGCTTGCTGCAACGATGACAAAAGCTGCTTTCCCGAAGGCGACTTCAAAAGTTCATCAACGATTTGACCCCCAAAATTAGGGTCTAACTGCAAACGGCTGGTCAGTGATTTGCGTACTTGTGGAGTCAACACAGGCGCATAGATCTGTAGCGTTGAAGGAACCTCTCCAGTGTTGGCGAAGCGTTCTAAATCTCCAACCGCAACAGATTGCTCAAACGGACCCAGCCGCAAATTTAGTCGCTCTGCCGCCAAACTCGGTAGAGCGGCTCCGATCGTCAGAGCGATCGAGAGACTGCCAAACAAACCACGAAAAACAGGGGTTAAAAATTGAGGCAATCGTTTCTGTCTTTTTATCAGTCGTAATTGTCGCTTCACGATCGCCATCCTCTGCCCGTTGTGTCAATCAACCCCTTGATTGTAGAACTGACACAAATTCTTTCCCCAGGTTCCCACAAGATTAAAAGCGTTCGTCATCGTTCAGAAGGTTTCCACTCGTCTGGACGCTACGTCAGTTTGACTTGACCTCATCTCGTTCAGTTCTCACCCACGCTTTTTGAGGACGAATCAAAAACTTGAGGTAGAGCGGAACTTTCCACAGAATGTAGAAAGGAACCGCAAGCAACTCGCGCAACGGCAGGTCAACTCGTCCAAACTTTGCCCAAGCTGCCAAGACTGCACTCATGAGCACTAACCCGGCGATCGCCAAAACACCCACGGGTATCCACGATGCGCCTAAGAAAACCGCCGCTAGAGAACTTAGCGTGCAGCCTATCCACAAAACAACTAAGAGAGAGAGCGGGGGAACGCACAGATCTAAGGCAAGGGCTAACAAATCAACTCGCCTCTTCTGCAATGAAGCTTTCACCAGAACCGGAACGTAAGTCAAGATTGACTGAAGATGCCCATGCTCCCAGCGAGTTCTTTGAGTCTCAGCCGCTCGATCGTGCTGAGGTAGACAGCCCGTTACAGTCGCATCTGGGCAAAAAACAGGAGGATAGCCAGCGATCGTCAAATCTAAGCCGAGTTTCATATCCTCAACAATATGACCAGTTGCCAAATCCGCCGATCGAATGACCGACCACGGAAAAGCCATCCCCGTCCCCGTTAACAAGCAAGGCAACCCAAAGCGCAAAAGCCCACTGGGACGAACCAAATTTTTCACCTTAAAAGCAAAAGCAGAGATAGCGTGCTTGGGAGTAGCCTGAGAAGGCTTTTCCATTAGATAGGTTGCCTGCATCGGGCGTTCCAGTAAGATCGCTCGTTGGCTTAGGGTTGCGATCGCTCCCAGCTCAACTTGACAATCGGCATCGACAATGACCACCACATCAGGCGGGTCAGTTTCAAGGAAGCGCAATCCAAAGTCCAATGCATACCCTTTGCCTGTGTGGGCTAGATCGTGGCGCTCAATGACGATCGCGCCTCCTCCACGGGCGACTTCAGCGGTTGCATCACTACAGTTGTCTGCAATCACTATGAGGCGATCCTGCTGTTTTAAAACAGATGACAGCCCAATTAATGTAGACGAGATGCCCCTCTCTTCATTATGAGCGGGCACTAACACAGCAACTCTAATATCTTGCCAATGATGTTGACTTGCGATCGAAGACGTTGGAAACAGGGCAGCAGCGCACTCGGTCAAAAGAATCAGGCTTAAAAACAGAATGCTAGAGGCACCAAAGCACAGAACGGTGTCGATCCCCAAGAGCAAAAGCTGACTGATCGACATTTAGCTACCACCTTGCTCGATTCTTGTAGAAATAGATTTAGAGCGTAGAATCCACAGATTCATGAGCAAATTGACTTTACTAGAGGTTTGCACAAACTTTGTTTCATTAGAGTGGACGACCTCAAGGGAAAAACTACCTACCTTAGACAATAGGCTGGACAATTTTAAACCGCCAACGGCAGAATGAGGTTTCCAGCATCATCACTGAGGCAAACGCCAACGGTGGAATACGGGTTTCAGTATCCATCTCAAAAAATGTCCAGAGTATTGAAGGTAGAGTGTAATACTTGATCAGTAAAAAGTAAGACACTCGTAGATTACTTTCATACGAGGAACCAATTTCAATATCTCTATCTTTAGAGACATCCCACAGCGTAAGCTTTTATGTTTCTTCAACTAGACCTAAACCCATAGGTTTGAGAACTCTTTACAAAAGTCTCATATCGTCCTGGAGGAATATCTGCCTTAGCTGATATCATGATGGCTTTCGCTCTTGATGGCATCTCTGATAAAAACTTTTGCAGTTGCTGGTCTGACAGTGTTTGGTCTCCCCAATATTCGTGACAGATGCCTTCCGTATCGTAGAAGTGACCAGATTGCTGTTGAAGAACTTGATCAACAAAAGTGCCATACAACAAGTATTCAGACAGATGCCATGAATTACAGACCGCTTCTACCCATCCTCGTCCAGAAACCTTCTCAAGGTGCCGATGCAACTTTAGAGCGTTATCTCGCCTCCACGTGATGACTTGCCCAACATATCCTGGTTTTGGGAGAGGAGTTGCAGGTAGCCCAAGTAATTGGTCTGTCGCATTAAGCCATTTATCCTGTATTGGAAATTCTGCTGCAAATTCTGGGGTTAACTGGTTAGGAATATGTAAAAGTCGAACTCGATCTCCATCCACAAAACTTTCTAGATCCATTGGGCGGATAAACGTCACATCCGAATCAATGTAGACCAAGATATCTTCACTCACCTGTTGAGGAACGGCAAGCTTAACAACTTGCTGCAACAGCCAATTGCGAACAAACCCAGTCTTAAAGTTCAACCAGCCGTTTTTAACGATCGGAAGACGCTGAACCCACCAGGGTAATATTGACTCGACGGTGACTATTTCTGTATTTGGCTTTTTTAATTGACTGAAAAGAGAAAGATCTTTAGCTGGAACGATGATGTAGTGGGTAGCTGAAGGAGTTACAAACTGTTCAATGCTCCAGGATAGTAGTCGGCATCGCTCAAAATCTGGAGCATAGCTAGGAGTAATAATCGCGGAACTAAAGGGATTCATGGTTATTATGAATGTAAAAGATCAATTGAAGTCTTCAAACTTTGTGGATTTTGAAGTATTTTTGCATCTAACAAGTCCAAAATTTCGCTATCTTGGGCTGGCTCAAACTTTCTCGCAAAGTGAATGTTGTCCTGAATTAACACTGGATAATCTTTAGCTCTAAGCGTGCGAGGGCGGCTGCTATCCTCTTCGCTGGCAAAATCAAGATAACGTTTGCAGTCATTGCAAAAATTGAACAGCCCACTGTTGATTAAGATAGTTTGGATGAACGACTCATTAGGGCACACTGTTCTGCGATAATATTCAACTACCTGCGGGCTTTGTTGAGAAAAATCATATAGATATCTGACGCATTTGCTGGAAAGAGCGTGATAGTAAGAGCCGCCGTAGCATAAGAATTTTTCGTCAAATATGGGTGAATGAGCATTAGCACCCACCATCAAACAGTCATAGATTGAAAAAACTCTTAGGAAAGGCTGAACTTTCTCGATCGCAAGTTCCAATCGACCAAGCGCTCTGCTTTGAAGTGTCTGCTTAGGAATGACAAGACCCGATCGCCAATACTGATACAAGTAGCGATTACGCCCTTCCCGGCTTCCCCAAGGATTTTCTTTAGTATCAGAAAAAGCTTCAAAATAGCTGAGAAAACCGTCGTAGTGAGTCAGTTCTAAAAACTGCTCAATCATTAAAAGTGGCTGAGTTGGATAATCTTGACCAGAAAGATTGATCACCCAATCAAATTGAATCTGATGATCATAAGCCCACTCGATCGCATCTAGATAACCCTGAAGCATTGAGAAGTCTCCGCGCCCTCCTTTACCGTTGAGCTTCAGGACTTGAGCGCCCAAAGCTTGCAGTGGCTCCACGTCTAGATGACTGACCGTGTAGTCGTGACTGATGATGATTTCAGAACTTGCACTCGATCGCTTGATGATTTGCACCAATCGCTGAATTTGGTCTGGAGCTTTAAAGGTTTGAATAATATAAAGGATTTTAATCATAGCTTTGCTTCAGTCAGTGAACGAGTTCGTTTAGCTGTGAACCTCTCAATCTGTTGATAAATAGAGCGGGGTAAAAGCTTGAGTAGATAGGCAGCAGCCAAAGTCATTAGAGTCCGTCGGGGTTGCTCTAAAACGATCTGCCAGTGACTCATTAAAGCGCGATGCATCAGACTAACTGCCATCGAACTGGATTTCATTCGCACTGCACTTCGAGCTAAATATCGGAACAGATAAGCTCTGGCTGTGTCTTCCCATTCAGCAATAAGGTCAGGCGCGTAGGTACGAGTTTTCTCAAGCACCTTTTCTAGAAAATCAAACTGCTTGAGCAGGTTGGCAGACAATCCTCCTGAGTTAACTCGATAGAGGGTCAAAGCATCAGAAATACCCTCAAGTCGCCACTCGGTTTGAATCGCAATGCGTAACCAGCATTCAAGGTCTTCGGCTTGCCGGAAGTGTTCGTCAAAGTAGACCGTTTCTTCACTTCCCAAGCGGTTGTCCTGAAATGCGATCGCATCCAATACTTCTCGCCTCAACACCGCTGCCGAACCATTTCCGATCGGGTTATCTCGCAGTAGGTCAGGGGGCGTAATTTCTATTAGTTTAGGCATTGTGTAAGTGCCTGAACGATTTCCAGATTCGTCAATAAATTCAGAACGGCTAAAACTAAGTCCTACGTTTGGAGAATTTTTTAAGTGGTGAACGTGCTTTTCTAATTTATCTGGAAGCCAGAGGTCATCACCATCTAAAAAAGCTATATAAGCTCCTTGTGCATGACGAATTCCTGTGTTTCTAGCTCCTGCTAAACCACGATTGGCTTGACGAATTAATGTCAGCCGGGGATCAGTAAATCGCTGGCAAATTTCGGCACTGCGATCGGGAGAGCCATCATCAATCATGAGGAGTTCAAAGTTCTGATAAGTCTGATTCAAGACTGACTGAACTGTAGACTCAACGTAGCTCTCAACATTGTAAACAGGGACGATAATAGAGACTTTTTTCATCGCTCAGTTGCTGTAACTCTTAATGAACAGGTTGCTTAATGTTTGAGCCTAGGAAAAATGGAGTAAGTTGCCCAGAGGGTAAACAAGGGCATCGCCATCAGATGGATGATAAGAACGGCAGCCGCAACGCCAACCGCCTGCCACTGCACCCCAATCAACAGCGCAGCTAGAAACAATGTGCTGAACAACACATCCCACCGCAATACTAAGTGAGGCTTGCCGACCGCCACCAATAGCTGAGAGGCGGCATCTGCGAAAGGTCGAGGAATTGCAGACAAACAGATCAGCATCAGCACCGGAACAGCCACAACCCATTTAGGGCTGAAGAGAATAGGCACATAGATGGGAGCCAAACTTACTTGCAATAAAACGAGAGGAATGATCACGAATGAAATAGTTTTGAGACCGTTAAAATAACGCTGCTTAAACTTCGCAGGCTCTGAGCGCGCTTCGCAAAGATAGGGAAAAATTGCTGTTCCCAAGGCGCTGATAATACTCAGACTGATTCCTAGCCCTGCATTAAAGCCAAAGAAATAAATGCCTAATTGCTCTATACCCAAGAATCGACCAACAATTAAATAATCTAAGTTGTTTCTTACCGCTTTGAGAAGTTGTCCGCCTAAGATATTTTTGCCAAAGCTAACAATTTCATTCCAGCGATGGGTTGTGAATCCGGAGGTAGGCTTCCAGTCATAATTAACGTTATAAATTATCACACCAACCGGAGCTACTAGCACCCCTGGTAATACGATCGACCACAAGCCAAAATGTTGGGAAGCAAGAAGCGCTGAGAGAAGATAGCTGAGGGAGTTTTGCACCGTATTGTGAAGTGCTGTGATCTTCAGTCGATTTTCTCGTTGAATTAAAGCATTTTGAACAGCGGATAAAGGCCAGATTAGATAAGGGATTCCAGCGGCACAAATTGGTAAGATCAACTGGTTATCGTGGTAAAACCAGGAAACTGGGAAAGCAACCAGACTCTGAATAATAAATAGGCTGACAAAAATGACCCAGTTTAACCAGTAGCCAGAGTTGCTCAGTTCTTCCACGTTCGCGTCGTCAGCTTGAATGATCTTTGCGTTTACGCCAAAATCCATAAATACACGCGTGAATTCTGACACTGCTAGCACGATCGCTGCTAAACCATAGTCATAAGAGTTTAGAAAGCGTGCCAGAATCACCACGACTCCTAGGCGGCAAATTCGAGGAATCAATTCCGAAAGCCCTAACCAGCTAATATTGCGAACAAACTGGCTAGAAAACTTTTTCCTGACTTTGCTACTGAGTTGCTCTATAAAGCCCATAATTTGATGTGATTGGATGGAATTGATGCTCGGCACTCAGAAGAATAGAGCAACTAGCCATTGCTGAAGCTTGATGAACAGAATATAGAGATTTCCGAATCTTTGGAAACTAACCTCTTACCCATCACTATGTCAGTAATCCCCATATCTTCGAGAAAGCAACCCTCATTCCTTCGCCTGAAATGCCATTCCTAGAATGAGCAAGCCGGGCCAGTAGAGATAAGTTGCCGCCTCGACGTTTGCACCACTCGTACAAACCACAAGGAGAACAACGATGGTCAATCCTACTTTGGCAGTTTGGCTCTTTTGAGCTTTAATCAACAGATCTGCAAATGTCCACAGCAAAGGAACTAGGAATGCAAAGAACCCGATCGTGCCCCTTAAATAAAGGAGGTCAGGCCATTGATTGTGAGTTCCGATCGGAATTCCTTCTGTTGTTTCAGGTCCTCGTTCAGTCACAAAACCATGTCCCCACGTTTGAGCTTCAGTCTCCCATTTATAGAGCGCGATCTCTGCAAGCTTACTTCTAACCTTCTCTGAACCTTGTCGAAAGTTCACAAAGGTTGCTTCATAGAAAGTTCGGGCAGAATCTAGAGCTAGTGTGCCGAATAGACCCAGAAAGAAACTAGCCAATCCCCCTACGAGACGCATATGCCAGGTAAAGTTGGTAAGCAACCAAGTTAGGGCAGGAACAATGACTAGACAAAGGGTTGTCATTCGAGAGAAGGAGAAAATAACCATGATTGCTGCGCCGATCGCACCTGCCCATTTCCACCGTTTATCAGATTCTTGAATTGCTAGAAAGAAAAAGACAGCTCCTACAATTCCCAGGGTATTAGCGAAGGGAGTGAACAAATTGAGACGGAACTCAGCATCCAAGCCGTCACCCGGCGGTAGCCCGAATATCGCAACCGTGTAGACTTGCGGATCTCCTCGGAAGAGATACCACCAAGGGGTCAAATAGGCAGGATAAAAGCTGGCTTTGAAAGCCAAAAAAGCAAGCAGCGCAAAAACAATACTTTGTGCACAGACGATACAAATCGCTCGATACACTAAACGGGGGCGAATAGATGGAAGACAACCTGCGATCGGAAACAGTGCCATTAGTGCCCATGATCTTGACCAGACGATCGTGCTAGAAGCAATCTTTGTCCATCCCAGATCAAAGTCAATATGAGACATGACTACAGTCAGTTCCATGAATAACATACTGATAACCCACACCCAGATTGATAATGGGATGGTGATTCTCTCTTGAGGAGGAGAGTCTTCAGTTTGCTGCCAAAGTTTTACCCCTAAGCGCCCTGCCAATAGCCAGGCAAGTACAGGTATCCAAACATATAGTGCCCCCAGAAAGTTAATTCCATAGGTGCCAATGATGGAGTACCAGACTAGCTTTTCTTCAAGATTCTGAGGTTTAAGCACTTCTAGACTCACTACATACGAAGTTAATTGAAGATAAACGTTACTTTGGAGAACCGTGAGAGCTATAGTTATTAACCAGACATAAATCCGTTCAGTTTGAGCGTCCAAGTACCTAGAGAACCATAATTTCTAACGCTTTAAAGGACAATGAAGCTCCCACTTAATTACATTTCACCAGGTCAAAAGTTTAGTTAAGAGATTTAAGTTGTTAGGAATGAGAATTTAGTGAAGGTTTGCGTATTGATTTTTTAAGGTTACTGACAAACTCATAGGGCAAAATCTGCATCAAAAACAGCTTAATTGCTAACTTTTGAGTGTGCTTATCCAAGAGAATTTTGGGTTCAAGACGAACTGCTTGCCTCAGCTTTTGACCAGCTTGGCTCACAGCAGCATCAGTCAGTTCATAGCTGATATATTGTTGAGCAAGATATCGATAAGCACAAGCCAAGCTGAGGTTTTTAAGAGACTGAAACTTTGACGGAACTGTTTGAAAAACTTTCGTGATGTGAGCTATGAGGTCTCTCTCCATTGCGTCCACATTAGACGTTGCTGACTGCGGTGAACGTAAGTAGATAATTTGATGCTTTGGCACCACAACAAACGTGCATAGATCCGCTAGCCGTATGTAAAACTCCCAGTCTTCTGCATATCTTAGAGAAGCATGAAAGTTTCCTACAGCCTCGACAAACCGCCTGCGAATCAGAACGTTAGAGCCATTGAGAATGAAGTTTTCAACAAGCAATTGAGGATAGACGTTTCCTTCGTGAAAAACGGGTTCTTGTGTGTATAAAACAGTGCCTTTCTCGTCTACAAAAGTAGTCCAACTATAAGCGACTCCTGCTTCTGGATTCTTTTGTAGAGATTCTAGCTGAAGCTGTAATTTGTCTGGCAGCCATAGATCATCTGCATCAATGAATGAAATGAAATCTCCGCTTGCGTGCTGAATCCCTCGATTGCGAGCGACTGAAACGCCCCCGTTCTGATAGGAGAAAACCTTGAGCCGTGAATCTTGCAGCGTGTTCGCTAAATCAACGGTACGATCGGTTGAGCCATCATCAATCACAATCAGCTCGAAGTCAGAAAAAGTTTGCCCTTGCACTGATTCGAGCGTTGCTAGGATAGTCTTCTCAGAGTTGTATGCGGGAATGATCACAGATACGATCGACATAAATCTTGCCTTCTATTGCGAACGAACTTGCTTATGACGATCGAGTAATGCAGAATTTTATAAGCTTTTAATGAACCTTCATGAAGGTTTCTAACAGGTAATCAAAGGGCTTAGTTTAACGCCTTGATCTCGGACGGAGACAGGACGAGCCGGACACAAAGGAAAGGAAGATTGCCCGAAAGCAGTATTCGTCATCAGTGACTTCCTTTCTAGCTGCAAGTGTAGGCTAGAGCTTAGAAGGATTAGCCTCTGCATCTGGATAAGACCCCAAGTCAATTGCTCTGTTAGAGTTTGAATCTCCGATCGGAGATCTAGGGTCTGAATAAGCATTTAATTCCAGGGCTGAAGCTTGTCTAGACATTCCCTTCTTGCGCTTGCGAAACCACAAGCCCAGAATCCCAGTCGATAGGAGAATAGAGCCTAGTGCTGTGCCTACTAACACAAATGTTTTCTTGGGTGAGCTAGGGGTTTCAGGCAAGCTAGGGTCTGAAATGAGTTGAACTTGGGGATAGGAGCCAAATAGCTCTGCCTTACCAAGGTTTAAGCTACCCAACGTTGAAGAGAAAACCGCCTCAGAGATCTGCATGTCTCGCTTCAACCCATCTAGCGCAGAACCATATTGACCCAGCGTCTTAAGCTTTGCTTCTAGTTGAGCGATCTGCTGCTCTAAGGTTGCAGCGCTAGCGCGAAACCCTTGTTCGGCGACTTGGGCAGTGATCACTTCTTGAAAGAGGGTATCGCGTGCGCTGCCCGTCCTCACGTCGTTGGTGCTGGTGCCAAGGTTCAGTTGATCTAAAGTCGCTGGGTTGACCGACCTTCCCAAAAGCGATTGACTACGATCGAGCATCGCGGCTCTAGCGGCTTCTTGCTTTATTCGTTGTTGAACGATCGCTGGGTGGTTGGGTCCTAGTCTAGCGCTCAGAAGATCAGTCTCAGCCGTCGCTGTGCTGTAGTCTTGGAGATTACGGAGAAACAGTTGATCTGAATTTAAGGTAAACGCTTCGGCGGCTTGGGGCGCAGAAATATTTAAATTAGCAGATAGCTGTTTTAACCGGGCACCCGCTTGCTGCTGGTCTGCTAGAACTACGGCTCTTTGCTTACGCAAATCTTCGATCGCGCTAGATAGCTGATCAATCTGGCTATTAGACACTAGCCCCGAACGAGCTTTATAGCTAGAAAGACGCTCTTGGGTTGATTCAAGGTTTTGCTGCGAATCTTTTAAGGCTGCCTTGATGCCCTGATTCTTCTCAATCGCCTCTTGCTGCCTCAGTTGAACGAGCCTTGCCTCAAATGCTTGATAGAGCGCGATCGACTTATCTTTAGATTCTTGAGGAGTGCTGCCCTTGACCTCAAACGTCATGAGGGTAGAGCTATCAACAATCTTAACGCGAGGCTCACCAAACTTCTGAACCGTCATGTTTAACTGTTTAGCCGCTTCTGCTAAAACAGACTCGCTTGTCACGATGTACTTATAGTTTTCGCGCGGGTCTTGAGTCTTGATGTCAAAGGGAGAACTGACTTGCGAACTTCCTCCACCGATTTGAGGCAGGTTGACGCTGCTGCTAGAGCGACTAGAAGGCAAAGTGAGCGCCCATTGACTGGTGTAAATGGGTTTGGCGACGTTCAGGAACAGAAGAGACAACCCCCAGATAGAAGCATTTGCAACCAGACCTAAGAGCAGATAGCCCTGCCAGTCATTGCGCTCTAGAGAAGGCTCGGAAGGATAGGAGGCTTTTGTTAGCTCATTCATAAGCTTTAACGGAATAACCCTCTTATTATGTTGAAGGGATTAAGGATGTCAGAGATAAAGCGAACAATCCCTGATGTATTCTCGGTTTTAGAGTCGTAGCAGACGATTCCATCTCGCGGCATGAGAAAAGGATTGTTGATATTATCAGTAGAATTTCTTAGAAGGGTCTCGACAGGTTGATCGATGACGGTTGTTTTCCCGGTTGTACGATCGGTCTGCATTAGAGTGACTCGGCGCTTTGCATTGGTGGAGATGTTTCCACCCACACACCCTGCCGAAACGACAGCATTTGAGAAGCGCGTTCCATAGGCTAACTCGGTAGCGCGATTTATCCCCCCGGTTGGGTTGGGGGTCGTCGAGTTTGAGACAAAGATTGGAACAATTAAAGGAGTTAACTGCGAAGGGCGCACCAGATCATTTTGAATCTTCTCTAAACGAGGAACGACCACCTGATCGCCCGCAATCAAAGGAACATCTTGCTCTGACTCGCCAGAAAGCACACCTGATAAATCAACCACTTGGGTTCGACTATTGCGAATCAGGCGAATGTTTTTAATGTCAGCATCTGGCTTAACTCCCCCTGCGGCGCGAATTGCGGCGGTTAGGTAGCGCTCAGGAGGATAGTTGCCTGAAACGGGAATAGTGCCCGCGATCGGAGTCGGGATGCTCACTAGGTTGCCACTCGTGGAGTTAGTTGGCTGGCTGTTAATCAACACTCGACCGGGTTCAAACGTGGCACCTGACACCGTGACCTGAACGGGTGCCCATTGAAAGACCTTGATACTGACTCGCAGTCCGTTTGCTCTAAATAAACCTTTTTCGATGAGGATGCGGCTTAATTGCTGCTCGACTTGAGGAAGCTCTAATCCAGCAGCCGGAACGGGGTCGAGAAAGGGGAATTGCAGAGTTCCGTCAAGGTTGACTTCATATAGACCGCTAATCCGCTGAGATTCTGGGAGATCAGCATCAGCAGGGATGAATAGGCGAAGGCGATCGCCCGGTGAGAGTGGCAGTGCAGATGCAGGGGTCACTTTTAGCAGTGTGACACCGACAGCAAGTAGGAGAATAGCAGACTTATTAAATGACATAGGTCAATCTGACTTGTTGAACCCAACTTTGTTTCATTTCGCTACAGAACTAATCTGTATGCGTCTAAAGTCTACCCATTGGTTGGCTGAAAATATCGGGGCAAATACGTCTATTATTTAGAACTTTTATGCACTCTAACTGGCTTTCTGTGATCTTGCTACAACTCTGGCGTTGAGCTGAAGCCATTCATAGGTAGCAATCATCATTTCTTGCAACATCATGACTGAGCGGGTTCTCGACCAGCTTACCTCTGCTTTTCGCTTTGTGTACAAGGTATAAGTAGGTAGGCACAATTAAACTGAAGACCCTCATTCCCTAACCCCTTCTCCTTGGGGAGAAGGGGAACTAGATTCTGGCTCCCTCTCCTGCGGGAGAGGGCTGGGGTGAGGGCATCTCCCGCATTTTATGTTTAATCAAGTCTGTCTACTTACCAACCCTGGCGCGAGAACAACTGCTGTTCACTGTATATTCGTCTCTGTACATCTGCTGCCTCTTATCACAACAGAATGCCCTTAAAAACACAATTGATTGAAGTTTTCCTCATTAGTTTTTTCCATTCGTAAGAATTTGATAGAAAAGCGATCAAGAGTAGCTTCACGAAAGAAAATCTTCTAGACAGTATTACTTAGAAGAAGATACACACCGTTAAGTATGAGAAGAGGTTAAGGATTATTGCTTAAGAAGGAATGGAAACTGCGGCGTTGCTGAATGCAGATGTGAAATGCCCTCCTCACGAAGTGGGGCGAGAGCTTTGCTCAACCCTTCTCCCTAGGGAGAAAAGAGTCAGAACTCTTGTCCTCTCTCCTTTTGGGAGAGGGCTAGGATGAGGGTAAAATCTGTGCTTCAGCGATCGATTCAGCAACGCCAAAACTGCTTGTAAATTCTGATGTTAACGATTAGACGACCATCGCGAGCCAGCGCTGAGTCATAACTTTTCAAAAAAAAGGGACGTGAAAAACAACGTCCCTACAGCAATCATTTGGGTGTTAGAAGCGAGTTAATGCAGGCTAGCAGGAGTTATAAAAAGCTCGTCGTAGTCTTCAGAAAGGTTGACCTTAATGTCTGCAAACTCACCGGGGCTAACGGCTGACTCTAGAACAGCAAAGACACCTCTTGCATAAATTGCGGCTGTCTCCGGCTCAACGTTTCCTCGATCGCAGATGCGCTGGTAAAACTCTTCGATTTTGAAATGACCTCCCCCTTGTCCTTCGCGCCCCCTAAGATGTTTCGCAATCTTTTCAGGAAGTTGAGCCGCTAGCTGACTCGCCTCATCACCCACAATTCTTTCTTTCAATGTTTCTAGCGTGATTTGGGTTGCTTTTTCAGCGTCTTCGCGAGAGTCAGTTTGTGTCAAACTTTGCACATGTTTGATAAATTCGTCGTATTTCACGTCTTATCTCCTGAATGTTGCAGTTGGTGTTAACGAACACGCTTCTCAATTGTGTAGAGCGGCGAAGCTAATTGTCTCTACCTTGTGTCAGAGAACAGGGGTCAAGAAACTTCTATTTTGGGTTTGACCTGTAATTGGACGGCAATGTCCATCCTGCACACTAAACTCAATATCATTCATTGAACTAGGTCTCAACTAGATAAAATCTGTCTAAAGGCATTAGTAGGAGTGCAAAGGTTAGGAGTTGAAAAGAGCATTCTTGCCAAATCTTGAACTATCTATAGAGGTTGTTTCGCCGAAATTGAGCGAATGTGT
>Ga0209512_1001805_pt1 | contig 24805 bp, 14 predicted proteins | sample frozenSSSSmetaG_FD_184142 | JGI IMG/M metagenome (GOLD analysis project Ga0209512, IMG submission 184142) | Glacier valley bacterial and archeal communities from Borup Fiord, Nunavut, Canada, to study Microbial Dark Matter (Phase II) -... | ecosystem: Environmental > Aquatic > Freshwater > Ice >...
GGTCTGAGTCATTGTTGGTATTGTACCCAGCAGTGAGCGGTCGGATTTGAGCAATGTTTGTATCCTGATTCTCTGGAGTCCATGCATTTAATATAGTTTTGAAACTGTTTGCAATCCCCGTTCTATCCTCGGCTGAGTGCTTACTTCTAAAAAGCACATCATTGCCATAGGTATATTGGATATCAACCAGTAATTCAAAGTTTTTAAAAGTAAATGTGTTGGCAAAAGTGCCAAATCCATCAGGGATACCTTTGCCTATTACCACTCTGTCTGAATCATTGATGACTCCATCCTCATTCACATCTTTATACTTGATGTCTCCTGGACGTTTGTTGTATTTCGCAGCTGTAGATTCTTCACTTGTATTCCAAGTCCCTTCATGGATGAATCCAAAAAATGCTCCTACGGATTCTCCTTTTCTTACAATGGTAGATCCAAGGAAAATATCCGAACCTCCAGCGAGCTCTTTGACTTCATTTTTATTGTAAGAGAAGTTGAATGTAGTGTTCCAAGAGAAGTTGTTTCGTTCAAAATTGACGGTGTTCAAGCCAAGTTCAATTCCTTTATTTTCCATACTTCCCACATTTTGGCTCACGACCGAATACCCACTGCTTGATGGCACAGGAGCACTTAGGAGCATGTCATCAGTGATTTTTCTGTATAGATCAATTTCAAACATTACTTTATTCTGGAACAAACCAAGTTCAGCACCTATATCAATCTGTGTTGTTTTCTCCCATCTTAGGTTTGGGTTTGCCAGTCTGCTTATCCCTATTCCTATTTCTCTTTGGTTATTGAAAATCACGGAGTAGTTACCCATTCCGGCAAGCGCTTGATAGGCTGTGATTTCAGAGTTTCCAGTCATTCCTATGCTGGATCTGAATTTCAGATTTGAAACTACTTGGCTGTTTAGCAGGAAGTTTTCGTCTGATGCTCTCCATGCAAAAGCTGCAGATGGAAAAAATGCAAACTGATTAGATTCACCGAATTTGGAAGAACCATCGACTCTTCCAGTCAGTGTAAATAAATACTTGTCTTTTAATGTGTAATTCAAGCGAGAAAAGTAGGAGTTTAGGCCATATGCAACACTTCCTGATTGTGGCTGAATTGCATTTGCACCTGCTCCTAAGTTGTTGAACATGAAGTAATCATCCTGAAAATTCTGAGCTCTTGCAGTAGAATTAAATCTGTCCACATGCTGCCAAGAAAGTCCAACCATTGCGTTGATAGCATGATTTTCATTAATTGTCTTTATATAGGTAAGGTAGTTTTCAAATTGCCATGAGTTGAGTCTGTCATTAGAAACTGACGCATCTCCACCTTGATTCTTAGCGATGTAATTTAGATTTCTACCTCCATAATAATCAACTCGCTGATTCACGATGTTAGTAGAAACGTTAGATCTTAATTCTAGACCTTTTGCCAGGTAAAAGTTTGCGTATATGTTACCTAATACTGTTTGAGTATTTACAAGGTAGATTCTCTCTTTTGCAACCTGAATAGGGCTGTTTCCACCTTCCATGCCAGGATAATCTGCATTTCCTGCGTAGCTACCATCAGGATATTTAACTGGAATTATTGGTAATGCTTCTAATACTTGACGCATAGCTATAATGCCACCATTTCCTAATGGATCAACTTGACTTTCTTTTTGGTCGTTATAACTCAAGCCACCACCGACTTTTACCCAACTCTTAATTTTGCTATCAAAAACAAATCTGCCTGAGAATCTTTTCATCCAAGACTCTTTCATCAAACCATCTTCATTTCTATAACCTAAATAAGCTCCAAAACTATCATCTTGATTTCCACCGGTGAAGCTCAGTTGGTGGTTTTGGGTGATCGCTTGTTGGAATGATTCATCTTGCCAATCTGTATCGTAAAGAGGGTTTCCATTACCATCGAAAAGCTTTGGATCTGTTCTTTTTAGTTTTGGATCTTTATAGATCCCATTTGCCCAGCCGTTTGGATCATATTTTTGAGCGTTCTGATAGGCTAGATCTTCCGCTGCCAAGAATTCTGCAGAATTCAATAGTGGGATTTTTTTAGGAAGAACTCCTAAACTAAAGTTGCCATCGTAAGTAATTGTGCCACCTGTTTTGCTTCCTCTTTTAGTGCTGACCAAAATAACTCCGTTCGCTCCACGAGCACCATAAATAGCTGTTGCAGAAGCATCTTTCAATACTTCTATAGAAGCAATGTCATTTGGGTTGATGTAATCAATTGGTGTGCTACCATTTGCTAGTCCAGCAGAATGTAGAATTACTCCGTCAATCACATAAAGTGGATCATTTGCAATACTTACAGAAGTATTACCTCTTATTCGAATGTTTGCTCGTCCGCCAGGTCGGCCCGAATTGACAGAGACGTTCACTCCTTGCACTCTACCGGAAAGGTTTTGGCTAAGTGAAGCAGAAGGCCTATCCCTTAAGTCTTTTTCTCCCACAGAACCAACAGCTCCTGTTAAATCTGATTTCTTTTGAGTTCCGTATCCGATTACTACGACTTCATCAAGTTCGGCTTCGTCCACTACTAGGGAGATATTCATTGTCTCTGATATGTTTCCTATCAGAATTTCTTTTGTAGTGTAACCAATGAAACTAACTACAAGCGTTTCGGATGAATTCGCTTCTATACTGAAAGTCCCATCATTTTCAGTCACGGTGCCACGTTGTGTACCTTTGATAATAACAAGTGCTCCAGGTACTGGTTGTTGAGAACCTTGTTCAGTTACTTTTCCTTTTAATAAAGTGGTTTGACCATAAGCAAATCCACAGAAGGAAAATAATGCAAAGAGAAGACCGATTTTTAGGGTCTTCCTCAGACTTAGTTTATGTTTTATCATAGTTAGTGAGGTTTATTGTTGGTACAATTTATTGTTATGTAAAACCTCTAGTGTCCTGTAGAATCCTGAAACATATTTTATAAATATAATTATACTTGTATGTAATAGTGTTTTAAGTAAAATGATTTATTCTTTATTGTGTTTATCTGTTTAAAATATTATGATTCGCGCCTAAGGATGTTTTAAGTGGTGAAAATTATACGTGTATGGTATGTGTGTGTTTCATATAATGTTATACAAATTCTATTTTATATAACTGTCCTGTTCTATCCTGATTAATTTATTTTTAAAATAATTATATAAGGAAGTGCTATTCAGGATGGTACAGGATAGGAATAGTATTGTAGAATAGTTAATTGGGAGAGATTTCTAATCATATACATTAAACCCATTTCTATGCTAAACTATTATCAAAAGAATGTGAGAGTCCGATTTATAGGATTTTTACTTATGTTATTTGTACTGTCTGTGTCGGCAAATGCCCAGACTGTTACAGTAAAAGGAACTGTAGTCTCCGAGGGAGACAATGAGCCAGTCCCAGGAGCCTTAGTTACTGTCAAAGGAACTCAAAAAGGAACCGTTACGGATATTGATGGTGGATTCTCAATCCAGGCATCAGTTGGCGAGACGTTAGTTGTCAGCTTTATTGGATTCAAAACTAATGAAGTGGCTGTTGGTACCAGTACTAATCTTCAGATCACCTTATCTTATTCTACTTCGGATTTGTCAGAAGTAGTAGTAGTGGGATATGGTAGCCAGATCAAAAAGGAATTGACAGGTGCTATACAAACTGTAAGCGAAAAAGATTTAAAGGATCTCCCGGTATCTTCCGTAGCACAAAAGCTGCAGGGTAGATTGGCAGGTGTTCAAATCAATCAGACTACTGGAAAGCCTGGTCAAGGAATGAATGTTCGTATTCGAGGCCAGCTGTCTGTGTCTGGGGGTAGTTCACCATTGTATGTAGTCGATGGTTTCCCGATCACTGGCGATATTAATGCCTTGAACCCAGATGAAATTCAAGAGATTACTGTATTGAAAGATGCTGCATCTACTTCACTTTATGGATCTAGAGCTGCGAATGGCGTAGTGTTGATCACTACCAAAAAAGGAGTAAAAGGACAGACCAATGTAAATCTGAATGTGTACACAGGCTGGCAGACAGTTCCTGAAAAAGGACGACTGGAAATGCTTAATGCTGAAGAGTTCGCTCAATTCAAGAAAGAATATTATACGGATGCAGGTCAGCCTGTTCCTGAGATTTTCCAAAACCCTGCTGATTACCGCGGTAAGGACAATGACTGGTATGGAGCTATGTTGGAGACTTCGCCTGTTACCTCATACAACTTGACAGTGACTTCTAACAAGGAGAAAGTAAATACTGCCGTTATTGTTGGATTTTTTGATCAAAAAGGAGTTGTAAGAAATACCGATTATAAGAGATATTCACTTCGATTGAATACCGATTATGCTGTTTCGGATAAAGTGACAATAGGAGTCAATATAGCACCTAGCTATGTGGTCGACAACACGCCCCAGACAGATGGTGATCGTGGAACGGGTATTTTATTCAATGCTCTTCATACTTGGCCAGTGATGCCGATTTATGAAGAAAACGGTGAATTAACTTCTTACAATCGTTTCCCTTCGAATACCGGAAATATTTTTGCCTATCCTAACTGGCTTAGGTCAGCTGATGAGATCACAAATGAAACTAAAGTAACCAATATCTTGGCAAATACTTACTTGGAGTGGAAGCCTATTAAAGGACTGTCTTTTAAGACAACCTTTAATGCGGAACTTAATAATTCCAATTACTTTTTCTTCAACCCTTCTACAGCAACGAACCGAATCAATGTGGCACTTCCTACGGTAGCATCTTCTATTCGGGATGAATATCAAAATTTATCTTGGTTGAATGAAAATATTGCTACTTATGGAAGAAGTGTAGGAGACCATAATTTCCAAGTATTGTTAGGTTTTTCGAATCAGAGATTCAGACAGGATCGAACCAGAATTGCTGCGGATACTTACGCAGATGATCGACTGCCTACTATTCAGGGAGCAATTAACGTGAACAGAGGTGGAACATATTCAGACGTAAACGAATGGGCTTTGACTTCAGTCTTTTCTCGTCTTACCTATAATTACAAAGGTAAATATCTATTCACTGCATCCGTCAGAGGTGATGGTTCTTCTCGCTTTGGAGCAGACAATCGTTGGGGAGTTTTCCCTTCCACTTCTGTAGGATGGGTACTATCTGATGAAGGATTCCTAAATACTAGTTCTACTGTTTCCTTCACTAAGCTACGAGCTAGTTATGGAGTTACTGGTAATAATAATATTGGTAATTATACTCAATATGCCTTGGTAAATAATACGATCAATGCAGCTTTTGGAAATACAGTGTTCCCAGGAGCAGGAGTAACTTCATTGAACAACACTAATTTAGGTTGGGAAACCACTACACAATTTGATATCGGATTAGACCTGGGATTATGGGAAGATCGTATCACTTTCGTGTATGATTATTACACAAAAAATACAACAAACTTGCTGTATGCAGTTCAGATTCCTCAGGAGTCAGGCTTCACCAATTTCAATGATAATATCGGAGAGATTAAGTTCTGGGGTCATGAGTTTTCCGTCACTTCAGTAAATACACCTGGAGCATTCAGATGGACTACCAATGCAAACATCTCGTTTAACAGAAATAAAGTGCTTGAATTGGCAGATGGTATCGATCGTGTATATGGAAGCCAGCATATCACTAAAGTTGGTGAGCCGTTTGGTCAATTTTATGGCCTTCAAAAATTAGGGAATTATGCCAATGCGGAAGATTTGGCGAACTCTCCTAAAATACCTGGAAGATCAACTGTAGGTAGTATCAAATTGAAGGATGTCAATGGAGATGGAGTGATTACTAATGGTGGAGATAATGATGACAGAACGATCATCGGTAATCCATTCCCTGATTTCACTTACGGAATCATTAACAGTTTTGCCTATAAAAATTGGGATGCAAGTATCACAGCTTCTGGTTCTCAAGGAAATCAATTGTATATGAGACACTTGTACTCTACTGCAAACCTTGACGGAGTATTTAACATGGTTGCTAAAGTAGCTGACCGCTTTAGATCTCCAGAAAATCCAGGCGCAGGCATTTTTGGTACCACGGTAGGTGGAGGAAATGTGACAGGAATTGAGCGTGACTGGAACAATAGCAACTTCGTGTATGATGCTTCTTATTTCACGATTCGAAATATCACAGTAGGCTATACATTCAAGAATTTACCAAAAACATTCAAATCAGCCAGAATCTACGGTTCTGCTCAGAATGTTTGGGTATTTACTGACTATTGGGGTGGATCAAATCCTGAAGTTAGTATGCAAAGTAATGGTCAAGGAGATGGTGGTAATCTTAGCCCAGGTGTAGATTTGGCAGGATATCCAGTGCCACGTACGATCACTTTTGGTGTTAATGTTACTTTCTAACCGGAAGTATTTCACCTCATTCATTCACCTAAAAAAGAAAAAAAAATGAAAAAATATATCTTAGCCATCTTAGTGTCATCTTTAGCACTGACTGGCTGTGACGACTTTCTTACGGTAGTGCCAGAGACTCAGCTGAGTTCTGCTACCTTTTTCAAAAACCGAACTGACTTTGAGCAAGCAGTAAATGCAGCCTATGTTCCGCTGAGAACCATTACAAATGACCGTTCATGGTTACTTGCGGAGATGCACTCTGATAATACCTACTATGCTCGAAATGTGCTCTTTGGTGCGACTGATAATCAAGAAGATTTGGCTGATTTCTCAGTTCCTGAATCTAATAATACCACTGCAAATGGCCATGTATTGCAGCAATGGAGACAGGATTATTTGATTATTTCACGTACCAATCAAATTTTATCTTTAATAGATGATGTTGATTTTGATGCAGGTGCCAAAGCGAATGTGAAAGGTCAGGCACTTTTCCTTCGGGCATATGCCTATTTTGAATTAGTTAGGTATTTTGGATCTGTGCCGCTTCATTTGACGCCAGTTGCTACAAGAGAGGAAGCTGCGCTACCATTGTCTACAGAGGCAGAAATATATACTCAGATTGAGCAAGATTTGGTGGATGCGGTTGCATTGTTGCCAAAAAAAGCTACTCAAGAACCAGGAAGAGCTACAGAAGGATCTGCTAGAACACTATTGGCCAATGTTTATATTCACCAAAAGAAATGGCCTGCAGCAGAGCAGATTTTATCTCCTGTATTGACTCATGGCTATGAATTGATGCCTAGTTATGAGATGGCTTTTCCAGGAAATACGTCAAATAAAAATAATATAGAGTCTGTCTTTGAAGTTCAGTTTATAGAAGGAGCAGCTGGGTTGAACGGTAATTTTATTTATCAATTCATGCCAAGACCGATCAGCGCTGCAGAGCTTCAGCCTATCATGGGAACAAGTAATCCTCAGAACATTGATGGGGAAGGAAATAATATCCCTACTCCTGATATTATTGCTGCTTATGAGTCAGGCGACGTTAGAAAAGATGCTTCAATTGGCACTGTGTTTCTTGCAGGTAGTTTCAGAGATGATAAAAACTATCCTTACATTAAAAAGCATGCTAAGCAGCATTCTCAGAATAATAATACTGGGACAAACTGGGTAATATATCGCTACGCTGAGGTGTTACTGTTTATGGCAGAAGCGCTTAATGAACAAGGTAAGACAGGTGAGGCGGCTCCATTTTTGAATGATGTTAGAGATAGAGCGAAACTGCTACCTACTACTGCATCTAGTCAGGCTGAGATGCGAGAGGCGATTTTCAAGGAGCGAAGAGTTGAGCTTGCTTTCGAAAATAAGCGTTGGTTTGATATTGTGAGAACAGATCGAATTCAGGAAATAATTGTGCCTTACGGACAGCGAATCATTGCAAATCCTTTGGATTACTACTACCCACCAATTTCTGGTGCAGTACCTAGAAGTAATGCATTTACAAACATCAAGAAGTTTTATGCCTATCCTGCAGCAGAATCAGACTTGAGTCCTTATTTCTAACAATAAAAGTTTAGGATAACCCAACATCTAGATAGGATTTAAGTCTATGGTGTTGGGTTTTCTAATTTTTGCATTAGCTAATTTCTAACATGATTTTAAGGAGAGAAATAGCTAGTATATTTCATGAGTGGTTTCTGAATTGAGAAATTATTCGCCAACTTAAAATTCTAAATATTGCTATCAATTAATACTTGCCCTATGCGACTAAATTATTCAATAAGGAACTTGTTTCTCTTATCAGTCCTGGTCCTCCTCTCGGTATCATGTGCAAAAGATAAACAAGAGGAATCCAAAACTAGACAGCTTACCGGAAATCCGAAATTAGATAAGCTGAAACTGCCCGATGGATTTGTGGCAGAACACCTTTTAAGCCCTGGAGAAAAGGATGAGGGATCTTGGGTCGCAATGACCTTCGATGATAAAAATCGATTGATCACTGCTGATCAATATGGTTTTCTGTACAGATTAGAAATCCCGGAAATAGGAGCTGCTTCAGTAGAACCAAAAGTAGAAAAACTCATCATAGGTAATGTGGCTGAGCCACAGGTAGGAATGGGTTATGCCCAAGGCCTACTTTACGCCTTCAACAGTATCTATGTGATGGTAAATCACAACGGTAACGAGACATTTGAAGAAAGCACTGGACTCTACAGAATACAGGATTTGGATGGTGATGATCAATATGAATCAGTAACCAAAATCAAAGGTTTTACTGGCCAGCCAGGCGAGCATGGTCCTCACAGTATCAAGCTTTCTCCTGATGGACAGTCACTTTATATAGTAGCTGGAAATCACACGGATGTTCCTGAAATGGACGCCTACAGACTTCCAAATGTTTGGCAAGAAGATAATCTTTTCCCTCAAATTAAAGATCCGAGAGGTCATGCGAATGATAGAATGGCTCCTGGAGGATGGGTAGCGAATATTGATCCAGAAGGAAAGCACTGGGAGTTAATCTCTGCAGGTTACAGAAATCCATTTGATATAGCTTTCAACGAAGTAGGTGATCTATTTACTTATGATTCAGATATGGAGTGGGACTTTGGTATGCCTTGGTACCGACCAACCAGAATCTGTCATGTGACTTCAGGAAGTGAGTACGGCTGGAGAACAGGTAACCATAAGTGGTCTCCTAATTATCCGGATAACCTGCCTGCAGTTTTGAATATTGGACAAGGATCGCCTACCAATGTAATGTTCGGTACAGATGCTAAGTTTCCGGAGAAGTATAGAACATCTCTTTTTGCTTTTGACTGGAGCTTTGGAATTATCTATTCCATGACTTTGACTCCAAAGGGTGGTACTTACGAGGCAAAAGCTGAGGAATTTATTTCTGGTTCTCCACTTCCATTGACAGATGGTACAATTGGCCCAGACGGCGCTATGTACTTTATGACTGGTGGTAGAAGACTGGAGTCTGATGTTTACCGTGTTTATTATGAAGGTGATATTAAAGACAGCGACAAGAAGCCATTGCAAATGGCTGATTTGCCAGCAGAAGCTAAGTTGAGAAGAGAGCTAGAAGCGTTGCATGTAGATGGAGCACCAGCTTCAGGGCTTGATCTGGCATGGGAGAATTTGAAGAACAAGGATAGATATGTACAGTATGCGGCTAGAATTGCAGTTGAGCATCAGCCTGTTGATTCATGGAAAGCTAAAGCTCTCGCTGAGAAAGATCCAGTGGTTTTAACCCAAGCGATGATTGCTTTGTCACGTCACTCAGCTAAAGGAACTGGAACACCTATGATTCAAGCCTTGATGGGTATTGATTACAAAGGGTTGAATGAAAAAGGCAAGCAAGACTTGTTAAGAGCTTTCGAATTGATTTTAGCCAGACAAGGTGAGCCTTCAGGTTCATTGAAATCTGATCTTGTAGCTTACTTGGATGCTAATTTCCCTGCAAACAATAATAATCTAGATCGTGCACTTGCAGTTCTATTAGTGTATTTGGATGCTCCAGATGCAGTTGAGAAGACTTTGGCACTACTTGATAATGCGAAAGATGATCCTGACTATCAGAAGACGTTTACTTCTTCCTCTGATTTGATCATGAGAAATCCACAGTACGGTTTGGATATCGCGAATATGCTAGCTAATGTTCCTCCTGCTCAGCAGACTTATCTTGCTACAGTTCTTGGTGGAGCCGAAGCAGGTTGGACGCCTGAACTTCATGAAAAGTATTTCACCTGGATTCAGAACGCATTTAAGTATAAAGGTGGTCGTAGCTACGTAGGTTTCATTGATAGAGCTAGAAAAATGGCGCTAACGCACGTAGCGAAGAGCGATTTTGATAAATACAATGAACTTTCTGGTGCAGCCTTGCTGACAGGAAGCGGAAATGATTTGGTGGATACAAGTATTCAGCCTGAAGGTCCGGGTAGAAGATGGACTGTAGAGGAAGCTGAGCCTTTGATGGCAGACCTAAGTGGTAGAGATTTGGCGAGAGGCAAAGCAATGTTTGCTGCCTCCCAATGTATGTCCTGTCATACACTAGGTGGTGAAGGCGGGGTTATTGGGCCAGATTTAACTCAATTGGGAACTCGATTCTCAGCAAAAGATATCTTGGAAGCTACGATCAATCCTAGCGATGAGATTTCTGAGCAATACGTTGCAAGTGTACTTGAGTTGAAAGACGGAAGTTCTGTGATGGGTAGAGTGGTCAATGAGGATGAAACAAGTTATTCAGTTTCACAAAACCCGTTCTCTCCTGAAGTGCTTCGCAAAGTGGCAAAAAGCAACGTGTCTACGGTCAAGGATTCGAAGATATCCATCATGATGCCTGGTATGATCAACAGGCTAAATGAAGAAGAACTAAAAGATCTGATGGCTTACCTGATTTCAGGTGGTAATGCAAGTCATGCAGTGTATCAAACTAAAGCCCAAGCTGAAGAATGAAAAATCTATTAAAATCTAAGTGGTTAAGAATCGAAGCGCTCAGCTTAGGAGCGATGATGGTAATTGGTTTCGTGAATTGCCAGCAGCCTGCTGAGGATAAAACTTCCTCTGTAAAAGCTATGAGTGAAACAGAAGCTGGTTTTAAAGCTATTTTCGATGGTAAAACGCTAGACGGGTGGGAAGGCAATCCTGTTTATTGGTCTGTGAAAGATGGAACGATTACAGGGGTAATCACGCCTGAGACATTACTCAAAGCCAATACCTTTCTGATTTGGCAGGGTGGCCAGCCTGGTGATTTTGAGCTGAAAGCTGAGTTTAAAATTTCCGAAGGAGGTAATTCCGGTATTAATTATAGAAGTGAAATGGTGGAGGATGTGCCTTTTGCTTTGAAAGGCTACCAAGCTGATATTGACGGAAAGAATAATTATACTGGTCAAAACTACGAAGAGCGCAAGCGTACCACGCTAGCCTACAGGGGCCAGAAAACCAAAATCACTTCTCAGCCTGACGGTGTAGGAGTACGGGAATTTGTAGAGAAAAATGCCTGGAAAGGTCTTAATGTAGAAAAGGAACTCGGAGATCGTGCCGAGCTTGGATCATTAATCAAAGCGGGTGAATGGAATACAATTCACATCGTAGCCAAAGGTAATGTGCTTAAGCATTATGTAAATGGTAAGCTGATGTCTGAGGTTCATGACGAAGATTCTAAGAATAGAATGGAGTCAGGATATCTTGGAGTTCAAGTTCATGTAGGTCCTCCAATGAAAGTTCAGTATAAAGATATTATGCTGAAGCAGTAATTAGAAATCTGGTTCAAGTCCTTAGGCCTGTCCGACGCCAGACGGGCTTGGATCCATTATCTAAATGGCCCTTGTTGAAAAACATGGGCCATTTTTTTTACTTGAACCAATTGCTAGTAACCTTATGCCCTTTGTTACTTTGTAGTAGAAAATTTTTGAACCACAAAAGTCAGAAAGAGAACAAAGGAAATGGTGTTCCTGTTGAGGTGTAATATTACCTTTTGAAAACTATGAAAATCTACGATTCTATGTGGTTAATCATTTTTACAACATAGCCCATAGAAAACATAGCTCCTTAAAAGGCAGTCTGAAGACTGCAATACCCCAGGTCCAAGTCATGAGACTTGAACCAAGTGCTAGGGAAGCCTGAACCATTCAAATTTTTCCTCACAAACATTAACATACCTGGATCTGACTCTTGTAATGAGTTAGTTAGCATGTGTATTAATCATTTTTGATTGGCTATTTATTTCCTCACTCGAACGCTTGCCGTAGAACCTGCGTTAAGAAAACTATAGAAAGATTAGCTAGCGTAACCTTTTTCTAGCGAATCAGGAATCAATTTTATTTAATACCACAACCACTCTTATGAATTACCATATTATCATTAACAGTGTAAAAACAGTAGATGAATTACCGGGAAGTTGGAGCAACCAAGACTTAGAAGAGTTGCTCGATCGATTTGGTTTTCCTGATGCTTCCAATTCCAATCCAGCGGAGCTAAAGGAATTGCTTAATATGGCTATTTCTGATTTTGAACCAGCTGAAGCTGCAGCGATACTGCTTGACTATAGACTTTCGGATGCGCTCAATGAAGGTCAGATTGATCAAATGTCTCATGACATGCTCTTAGATAAAATCTCTGAGGAATACCCACAAATCGGCCTGCATCATCAGCTTTTCAATATCAACCAGCTATTGCACAAGGCTTACAACGGTAAATTTCCAAGTGCCAAAGCGACTATCGTAGAATTTGAAATTAGTAGTGAGGATGCTCATGCTGAAGAAATTACCAAAGAGGTTGTTTTGAAGGCATTGCAGCATACTTTAAATGATAGCAATTTGATCAAACGTCTTTTCGCAGATCACTTGGAAGGCAAAGTCAATTTCGAAGAAGCAGATTCGATCATTTGGGTTTTGAGAAAAATAGAAGGGGGTCAATATCAGCTAATCACTTCGGAATACTGGATGGCTCGGGATGAGTTTGTGGAAGCGGAGTTTGATGCGGAAGTTATTCTTTTTGAAGAAGACGAGAATGAAGATTAAAATGCACTAGCTAGAACTGAACCTTACTCTGTAGTTCAAGTCTTTAGACTTGGACTCACAATAATGCAGTCTTCAGACTGCTGTTATTAATTATGAGAATGGAGGTAATACTTGATTCTATCCTAAAATGGGATCTGTATTAATTCATTGTACATTTTTGTTGCTTGACAATCTGAAGACTGCAATTTCATTAGGTCCAAGTCTGAAGACTTGAACCAGTTGGGCACTTGTTTAAAAACTTGTGCCATTTTTTTATTAATGGCATATTTCTCTCTCATAAGTTGCATAACTTATTCCCGAGCTTTTGTACCCAACCCATATAGGGCAGGACAGTGTCAGGAGCCCTTTTTAATAGATTACAGACTAGTCTCAAACCTTAGAATGAACCTCGCAGATCCATCCAACTGGAAAGATAAATTATCCAATTCCCGCCAGCTTGGGGGAATAGAAACTTCCGTCCTTGACAATGGAGCAGGTCGCGGTACACGCATAGCCTGGATTAATACCGGAACTGGTCTACGATTTAAAGTCATTTTGGATCGGGGAATGGATATTTTGGACGCATTTCATAATGAGCATAGCTTATCTTGGATCAGTAATGTAGGCCATGTGTCTTCGCAGCCTTTTTCTAACCAAGGAATAGATTGGCTGAGGACATTCGGCGGAGGGTTATTGACTACCTGCGGGATTTCTTCCATGGGACCACCTAACGAAGATGAGACTGGAAGCCGTGGATTGCATGGGAACTATAGCAACACTCCTGCGGAACTGATTTCCATCAAGCAGCCGGATATTTATTCTGGAAATCTGGATTTTGAAATCGTAGGAATCATTCGTGAGACAACGACTTTTGGACCAAGTCTGGAACTGAAGAGAACCATCTCAGGGATTATAGGGTCAGCTGAAATCAACATCAAAGATGAGGTTTTCAATCGCGGTAATTCCCCCGCACCGCATATGGTTTTATACCATATCAATTGCGGCTGGCCACTGATCGATGAGGATACAAGGATAGTTTGGAAAGGAGAAATTCAGAAGAGAGAATCGGATGATTCTATGTCAGATTTCAATAAGAAAAACAGATTCACTAAATGTGCTGCTCCATTAGATGAGCACGCGGCTTTTGGTGAGGATGTAGCTTTCATCGATCAAAAAACTGATGAGAATGATCAGGTTACCTGCGGATATATGAATGACAAGTTGGAGCTTGGCTTAAGTATCTCATTTTCCAAGAAACAAATGCCTTGGCTGATCAACTGGCAACACTGGGGCAAAAATGAATATGTGACAGCGCTAGAGCCAGCTACGAATCCTCCAATCGGTCAAGCTGCTGCCCGTAAAAATGGTACGTTGATTTTATTGAAACCTGGAGAAAGCAGGACTTACGAAATCAAACTGAAAGTGCTAAAAGGAAAAGAAGTGAATGAATTTAAAATGTAAGATATATGAAGAAATGAAATGATTTGAAGAATTTTCAAATTTTTCAATGTTTCAATCTTCCAATTCAATCTCAAATAAGAAATCTCAAATCTCAAATTAATAAACCCATGAGTTTAGCAAAAAAAGCTCTCGAACAAGGAGAGGGAATACTTAGATTAACACCAACCTGGGTACCTCGGTCGTTTTGTGTGCCAGGTAGAAGAATCAAACTTCATCCAGATGATTATTATTGCTTAGGCGGTGAGCGCGGCGGAATTGATGAGCGTTGGTTCTCATCTACGACGCCAGCAGAAAATGGTCCGCTGACTAGCAAGAATGAAGGTTTAAGTCACATCGCATTAGAAGATGGTGATAAGACAGAGCTGTTCCTTTTAAAGGATGCGATTGATGAAATAGGTACTGAGATCATCGGTAGCCGTCTTTGGGACAAGTACAAGTCCTGGCCTATGTACTCCAAGTTTTTTGACAACATGGGGCCTCTTCCGCATCACATTCATCCAAGTGATGAATTTGGTAAACTGACCGGCCAAAACGGTAAGCCAGAAGCTTATTACTATCCTCCGCAACTGAACAACCACGGCGGTGATTTTCCATATACTTTCTTCGGTATCGCTCCAGGTACGACCAAGGAGCAGATCAAGGAATGCTTGATGAACTTCAATAAGGGTGACAATAAGATTACTAATTTCTCCCAAGCTTTCAGGCTAGAGCCAGGAACAGGCTGGGATGTACCTCCGGGAATGCTTCATGCACCGGGTTCACTGTGTACCTATGAGCCGCAGAAAGCATCTGATATTTTTGCGATGTACCAATCTTTGGTGAACGAGGCGATTATTCCGGATGAGTTGCTTTGGAATGCTACGCCAAAAGATAGAGTAGGAGACTTCGATCTATTGGTAGAAATGATTGATTGGGAATTGAACGTGAATCCTAATCTGCTGGAAACTCGCTTTATGGCGCCGATCCCGGTAGGAAATAGAGAAGAGATGAATGCTGCTGGGTATGATGACAAATGGATTTGCTATAGGTCTCATGATTACAGCGCAAAAGAATTAACTGTATTCCCTGGTCAGACAGTGACAATCAAAGATTCTGCTGCCTATGGTATGATCATGATGCAGGGATATGGTAAAATGAATAATTGGGATATAGAAACCCCAGCGCTTATTCGCTTTGGCCAGTTGACGCATGATGAGTATTTTGTCACTGAAAAAGCTGCACAGGCTGGTGTGAAAATCACTAACCATTCCAAAACTGATCCTATCGTAATGCTGAAGCATTTCGGGCCTGATAATCCAGATTTGAAAGTGTGGGAGTAAAGTTGGATTTACGATTTTCGACATCTAGTCTAGAGTTAGATATCAAATTGTAAATCAATTATTTATAAAGTATATGCCTATTAACTTTCGTAGAATAAATAAATTATGAACATCGAATGCTGGATAAAGATCGGGACTACTTCCGTCTTCCAGCTTCGGTCTTTCCTTAATAACTAATAACCCACTTAACAATGAGTCAAAATAATTTTCCAAAACTACATAATGCTACCTGGCCTGGGATCGTGGGCAAAGGAGCAGACTCTGAACCTGTAATTCCTTTTGATACGCTTCTATCTATGACAGCAGCAGCTGAAGTGGACGGAGTGAAATTTGACGGATTAGATTTAGGACTACTTGAGCCACACTTTAAGTTAGATGATTCTGATGAGACTAAAATTCTGGCAGAAAAACTTCAAAAAAACAACCTAGTTGCTGGATCATTGGTAGCCCCGATTTGGGCAGGATCAGCGATGGGTACCGCTGATCAGCGTGCTACTTTCGTAGATATGGTTCGCAAGGCATGTGAATTTGGAAAAAAACTTAGAGACCAAGGGGTTCGTCCTTATGGAGTAATCAGAATTGATTCTGCTGCTGGAGTAGAAGATTGGGCAAAAGATCCTGCGGGTAACACCAAAATCATTGCAGAAACATTTCGTGAGGCGTGTGATGTGGCAGCTGGTTATGGAGAAAAGCTAGCTACTGAAGGTGAAATATGCTGGGGTGCCATGCACAGCTGGAAATACATGGTAGAGTTGCTAGAGATGGTGGATCGACCGAATATTGGTTTCCAGGCGGATATGTCACATACGTTCCTTTATACTATGGGATATAATGCTCCTGAGCATAGAATTCTCCCAAAAGACGCAGATCTCAACGATCGTGAAGCTGTCAAAGCTGCTTTGAAAATAGTAACTGACGCGCTTAGACCTTGGACTATTGATTTCCACGTCGCTCAAAATGACGGATCTGTATTCGGTCAAGGTTCTCATGATAAGACAGGAAGACATTGCCAAGCCACTGATCCAAATGGAGTTTTGGACATAGCACATGATGCTGGTTACTGGCTTCGTGACGAAAAAGGCGAGTTGACCAAAGCCTTCAAGCACATCTGCTGGGATGGTTGTATGTTCCCAAATGATGTCATGAACAATCAGCAAACCTGGAATGACATTCTTGCTGCCTTGGTGAAAGTGCGGAATGCTCATGGATGGTAAAAAGAATTTGAGATTTGATATTTGAAATTCAAACTCGAATCTTTCCAATGTAAGTGAAGATTGCCTTTTGAGGCAATTTCAAATTTTAAATATTTGAAATTTCAAATTATAGAAACATGAAAGAAAAGAAACATATAAGAATAGGTCTGATCGGAACTGGATTGATGGGCCGAATCCATACCAACGGATACAAGAGAGTACCTGATTTTTTTCCAGAGTACGAGTATGTTCCAGTTTTGCAAGCTTGCTGCTCCCGAAGAGCCGATAAAGCTCAGGCTTTTGCAGATCAGTGGGGCTATAAGTCTGTAGAAACTGACTGGAGAGAATTGCTGAAGCGAGATGATATCGATGCGGTGGATATTTGTACTCCAAATGATACACATGCTGAGATTTCAATTGCTGCAGCTGCGGCGGGTAAAATGATTCTTTGTGAGAAGCCATTGGCTAGATCTATCAAAGAAGCACAAGGAATGGTGGAAGCAGTGGAAAAGGCTGGTGTGAAAAATACCGTTTGGTATAATTACAGAAGAATACCAGCTGTGACTTTGGCCAAGCAGATTGTTGCCTCAGGTAAATTGGGCAAGATTTTCCATTACCGAGCAAACTTCCTTCAGGATTGGACGATCAGTCCAGATTTACCTCAGGGTGGAGACGCACTTTGGAGATTGGATGCTGATGCGGCAGGTTCTGGTGTGACTGGAGATTTGCTGGCGCATTGCATAGATACTGCGATGTGGCTGAATGGCGGTATCAAAGATGTGTCTGCCATGACCGAAACTTTCATCAAGGAGCGAGTACATCAAAGTACCGGTGAAAAGAAAAAAGTAACTATAGATGATGCTTGTCTATTCCATTGTCATTTTGAAAACGGTTCTTTGGGTTTGTTCGAGGCAACTCGCTATGCTAGAGGGCACAAGGCACTTTATACATTTGAGATCAACGGGGAACATGCTTCCATTCGTTGGGACTTGCATGATCTGACTCGTTTGGAGTATTTCGATCATGCAGATGAAAGCCAAGTTCGTGGTTGGAGATCCATTCACGTGACAGACGGAGATCATCCTTACATGGATAGATGGTGGATTCCTGGTACATCAATCGGTTATGAGCACTCATTTGTACATCAAGTGGCTGATTTCTTCAAAAGCCTAGAAACTGGAGAGGCTTGCCATCCTACTTTCCGAGATGCGTTTGAGACGCAGAAAGTTTGCGAAGCTGTAATCGACTCGGCAAATGAGCGAGCTTGGAAGGATACTGGAGTGGATTGGATAGAGAAAGTCTGAACGGCTCAAGTATAAAATCAAAAGTCTAAAAAATGAAAAAACAGGAAGGTTATCCCTTCCTGTTTTTGTTTTAGGAGAAGTTTCTGAATTGCTTTTTAAAAGAACTGCTTCATTTTCTTCAGTCCAGTATTTGCAACTTCCTGTGCGTCCTGAGCCCAGTAGGTTTCGTTGAAAAGCTCTAGGGACATGAATTTATGGCCGCCCATTGCCTTCAAAGTGGCGGCAACTTCCTTCAAAGGTGCGATGCCATCGCCAGGGTATATTCTATCGCTGTCTTTTTGCTCTAGTCTTGGTTTTGTGGTGAAGTCATTCATGTGAAATACTTCAATAGCATTTCCATTGACCAATTTCAATCCTTCAAATCCAGATCCTCCTCTGAATAAGTGAAAGATATCTGGAAGAATTCTAGCGTCTGGATCATTTGCTGCCGCAGCAGTAGCTAGCGTTTGGCCGAGGTGATGGAATGGAGCAAATGATCCCCAGAATTCCAACTGAGGCATTACTCCAGTTTTTCTCCCTAAAGCTATCAAACGGGCATATTGCTCACCAGCAGCTAGTAAGTCAATTGGATCTGTAGCTCCGATTGCTGGCGCGGCTACTCTTGTGCAACCAATTTCGGACAACATACCCATTTCCTTTTCCATTTGCTCAAATCCAGCCTTGCTTTTTGCTACATCCTGAGCCATCCATGGAGCAAATCCAATAGCATTTACTGGAATTATTTTCGCATCGCTAAACAGTTTCTTAAGAGAGGATAAAGATTTGCCGGATTTGAGGTAAGCTTCCATCTCAGCGATCCAAAGTTCAATACCATCATATCCTGCTTTGGATGCGATTTCGATGATTTGGGGTAAATCAAGTTTTTGTCCTCGAAGCGTGCTGGTATTTAGGGAGAACTGTATCGTTGCTTCCTTTTTTTTCGTCGTTGAAGCAAGAGCGGGTGCCAGCGGAAGAGCAGCAGCACCGATTGCAATAGTTTTAAGTAAATTTCTTCTTTTCATGTGTTTATAATTTGTTATTTACCGGCCACATGGAATCTCGCATGTAATATACCCGTAGCTCTGTGTGGCGATTGAGTGATGCTCGATTTCATCTTAGGTTTATTGAAAATTTAAGAGGCGTACTCCATTTAAATACTGTAATTACCGTTCAGATTATTCCATAAAAAAGAGAGACTAATCTAATCTAGTATAGTGCCGAACATATGCTAAAAATAAACTTTTTCACACCTTTTATTCTGTTTTTTATTTGGACTGCCAGCTCCTTTGCTCAGTCTCAGACCTATTTGTCTTTATATAAAGAACAGTTACCGTATTTCCAGGAAATAATTACTGGAGGTCAGTACAAGGAGCCACCTTTAAATTATGAGGGAAATCCATATTATCTAAACAGGAAGTTCGGTATGGGCAGCTTGTCGATAAATAAGATAACCTACACCGAGGTACCACTCTTATATGATGAGAATGCGGATGCGGTGATTACGTTTCACCCGATTCACCGCCAGAAGATTCTGATTAAGCCTGAGAAAATTGAGGAAGTTCAATTAGAGGATGGAAGTGTGTTTAGGAGACTTGAGGGCAATGATTCCTACGGTCGTCATAAGAATGGATTTTATCGTGTGCTTCAAGATGGAGAAATCAAAGTCTTGATGAAGTACTATAAATATATAGATCCAACAAAAGAGGTGGGGAAATTCACTCATAGCTTTGTGGAGAGCACAGATTACTTCTACTGGCACGCTGGTGATTTTGTCCTTGTAAGAAAGAAAAAGCAAGCAATTAAAAGTCTGGGATTGAGTAAGCGAGAAGTAAATAAACATATGAGAGATAAGTCAATCTATTTCTCCACGGATAAGGAAAAGTACATAGTTGAGTTAGCTAGATTGAAGGATAGCAAAGCTGAAACTTTTAATGGTTTTGTCGAATGAAAAGAATTCTACTACTGATTTTACTCGTTTCTTTTTTTGCGGAAATTAACGCTCAAACCAATACAACCAAGCTGACTGGTCTGTATCTGGGAATGTCTTTTGAAAGGTTTGCTGAAAAGCTTGAATCAGAATCCGATTACAAATTTTATTTCAAAAAGGCAGATGTAGAAAATCTTCAAGTCAATCTCCAAGCGAGGGATACGGATATACGAATGGTCCTAGATCAAGTTTTTGCTGAGTCAGGACTTAGCTATTCTATTGATGCATCCAAACGTGTTTGGGTCAGCAAAGGTAAAAGGATGCTGATTGACTTTCCTCAGGATTACTTTTTGGTTCAGGAAAAGCAAGATGATAATCTAGCTAGAGCGGGAGATTCCTTGAGTGCTTTTGACAAGAATAAACGATTTGTCATCGGTAAGTCTGCAGATAATCCTCAATCTAAAACCGCAATCTTGAGTGGGGTAGTAACCAGTATAGAGTCTGGGAAACCCATGAATGGTGCTATAGTTTTGGAGAAAGTGAATTACTCTCAGATAGCTACCGATCAGAATGGTAATTATAAACTTACTCTTCCAAAAGGAAGACATACCATTTGGGTCCAAAATATTGGAGGGTTTCAAGAGCAACGCCAAATCGATTTAAAAGGGGATGGCGTGCTGAATATGAGTATTGAAGAAACTATACTTTCGTTGGACGAAGTAGTGGTAAGTTCTGGAGCACTGTCCAATTTGAATAAACTAGACATGGGAGTACAGTCTATCACTATAGCTGAGGTGAAGCGACTTCCGGCAGTGATGGGAGAAGTGGATGTGCTCAAAGGCGTGCTGATTATGCCAGGTGTGAATACGGTAGGCGAAGCGACTTCCGGATTTAATGTGCGGGGTGGAGCTGCAGATCAGAATTTGATATTGTATGGGAATTCTACCATTTTCAATCCTACGCATGCATTCGGCTTCTTCTCTGCTTTCAATTCAGATATGGTGAATGGAGTGGAGCTATACAAAGGTTCTATTCCTGTCAATTATGGGGGGAGACTTTCGTCAGTATTGCAGGTGGATCCTAAGTTTGGAAGAAAAGATAAAATCGGAGGTTCGGGTGGTATAGGAATTCTAACTAGCAGATTGAGTTTGGAAGGTCCGATAGGTGATAAAACTATCTTTACTGTAGGAGGAAGGACTACTTACTCCAATTGGGCATTAGACCTTTTGGACGATGATGCAGATTTGAATGATAGTAAAATCACTTTTTATGACATCAATGCAAATATCCAGCATAATATTAATGAAAAGAATGTAATCGAGTTGACAGCTTATTTAAGTCAAGATGATTTCCGATTTGATGCAGATACTACTTATTCCTACCAGAATATAAATCTTGCACTTGGATGGAAGCACTTTTTCAATGACCAGCTGGAAGGAAGATTTACAGTGGGAAGCGACAATTATCAATTTGGGATCCGGGGTGAAGACAATCCTTTAAACTCCTTTGATTTCGGTTTTGATGTTCAACAGCTTTTCCTTCGTGCGGATTTTGAATACCGAAAGAATGAGAACCATATCATGAAGTTTGGTGTGCATGGTATTCAATACATCCTGAATCCAGGAAGTAATAAGCCTTATGGGCCGGAGTCTATCGTGATAGAAAAGAATCTCGATGAGGAAAATGCCCGCGAGGTTTCAATCTATTTTGGAGATGAATTTACAGTGAGTGAGAAATTATCGGTGAGTTACGGAGGTAGGTATATGTTGTACCAATTACTTGGGCCAATGACAGTGAATCAATATGTGGATGGGGAACCTATTACCGAAAGCAACTTGACAGGAGAGCAAACTTTTGGGTCAGGGGAATCAGTGCAAACGTATCATGGACCAGAATTCCGTGCTTCTGCTCGTTATACATTAACTAACAAATCGTCTATAAAAGCCGGTTTCAATACCATGAGACAGAATATCCATCTCTTGTCTAATACTTCCTCTATTTCCCCTACGGACTCTTGGAAGTTGAGCGATACGTATATTAAACCACAGACGGGTGGTCAGGCTTCTCTGGGTTATTATCGGAATCTAGCAAAAAACAGACTTGAATTTTCTACGGAAGTGTATTATCGATACATGAGTAATCTTTTGGATTACCGTTCAGGTGCCAATATTATCCTCAATGAAAATATTGAGCAAGACGTGTTGAACTCGGATGGGAAAGCCTACGGATTAGAATTATTGCTGAAGAAAAGTACCGGGACTCTAAAAGGTTCTTTGGCTTATACTTACTCTAGGTCACTGATGAAAACTTCAGACGAACCTAGTATTGAAAAAATCAATGGTGGAGATTTCTACTCCAGTAATTTTGATCAGCCACATCACTTGGTGCTCGTAGCAAATTATGAATTGAGTAAGCGAGTAAATACCTCTTTTAATTTGAATTACAGTACAGGCAGGCCAATTACCTTACCTATATCTAAGTTTGATTATGCTGGCTCTGAGCGTGTTTACTTTTCTGAAAGAAATGCCTATAGAATCCCTGATTACTTCCGGATTGATTTCTCTGTGAATGTAGAAGGAAGTCATAAAATCAAGAAATTGGCTCATTCTTCCTGGTCGTTTGGGATATACAATGTATTAGGAAGAAGCAATCCGTACTCCGTGTATTATACTCCTGTGGAAGGTCAGCTCAAGGGCTATCAACTGTCCATTTTTGCTCGTCCTATTCCATTTATTACTTACAATTTCCGTTTCTGATGAATAGATTAGTCGTACTTATACTTCTTTGCGTTGCACTAGTCTCAGGTTGTAGAGAACCCTTTGAGCCAGATATTAAAGCAGCAGATCTTACTGTGTTGGTCGTGGAAGGTTATCTGGATACGGAAGGATTGCCAAGTCAGCTAAAACTGAGTTATACCCGGAATATTCAGCTTGATGATTTCTCATTGCCAAGTTATCCTAGTGCAGAGGTATACCTGGAGTCAGCTTCGGGAATGGATTATCCGCTGACTGATTTGGGAGGAGGAGTATATGAATTTGCTTATGATATTCCTGAAAATGATGATTACACCTTGAGAATCATAGCTAATGATGGGAAGACATATACTTCCGAATTGATTAAGCCTATCCTTACTCCGGAGATTATTGATGTTGGTTTTGAGAAAAATGAAAATGGAGTAGAGGTATATCTGACTACAAAAGGAGATCAAAACGCTGATGATTTCTTGTGGACATACGAAGAGACCTATGCTTTCCGACCAAAAATCTCATCTTCTTACCGATATGATTCAGAGCAGGAAGATGTCGTGATTAGAAGTTTAGATGAGAGAACAAATTTGTGCTATAGAGGAGAAGTAAGTTCCGATCTGATTTTGGAGACTTCTTCTAGGTTTGAAGATCAGTTTGTTTTTAGACAGTCGATTACTCAAATTCCACAAAATGATGAAAGGCTATCTGTACGCTACAGTATCTTGATTTCACAGAAAGCATTAGATAAAAAAGCTTCTGAGTTTTGGGAGATTCTTCGTAAAAACACCAATGATCTAGGTTCTATTTTTAGTCCTTTACCCTCAAATATTAGAGGTAATATCAAGAATGATCAAGATCCTACACTACCGGTAGTTGGTTATGTGAGTTTGGGGACCGTCAAGCAAGAAAGGTACTTTATCGATGTAAGTGAAGTAGTTCCCTGGAGGGCTGAGGTACCAGAATATTATGGATGTTACATAGAACCAGATACGGTGTTAATGGAGAAATATGGTCAAGCGTTTGCCAGTGGTAGTTTTGTGCCTGTAGTCCCAATTATTCCTGAAGGTGCATTTAATCCAATAGGGTTTCAGGGAGCTGAGAGACGCTGTACAGATTGTACACTGAGAGGAACAAATGTAAAACCTGATTTTTGGGAGGATTGATATGAAGATACTGTACAGATTAATTCCCGTCCTGATTTCTATTCTATGTTGTACCTCATTGGCTTTTGGCCAAATAACTGAGTCTGACTTTGAAACGGTAGGTTTTTCAATTCCTAAAACAATCTATTTCGGAGGTGAACGTATATGGATTTCCAGCCATGCTACTCAGCATGACCTTCCCGCAGAATCTAAGATTATCTATGCCGAACTGGTAGATCGATACAATGAATCTGTTGCAATCGCGAAAATACCTTTAGAAGGAGGGAAAGGATTTAACTTCCTACAGCTACCTACGAACCTGCCTTCAGATAATTATTTGTTGCGCGTATTTACCAGAATAAGTCCTTACCAAAATTTGGAAAATGGTATAGCTCAGCGGTTTATTACGGTATTCAATAGTAAAGTTCCTCCTACAGTAGTTCCGGAGCGTAAGCAAACTTCTCCAAGTAATGAGTCCGATGAGCTTATTCTTTCCGCAAACATAAACCAACCGGGCTCTAAATTGAAAATAGAGTTACCGAAAGGGGTGAAGGTAAAGGAGATACGTATAGCTGCAGAAAATCCATTTCTGAATGATCAGGGAATGATTTCCTCTGCTAATGCCTATGAGTCAATTGACGCACATAGCCTCGTTCCAGAGCTTTTTGGACATATAATAGAAGCCAAAGTGGAGGCTGAAGCAGTCGATACTACACGCCTGTATTACCTTTCTTTGCATGGTGAGAAATCTGCCCTTTTTACAGACAGGCCAGACGCTGAAGGCAGAATGTTCTTTGATGCCGGTGGGATGAAAAACTGGGATTATTTAATAGCCCAAGCAGATGGTAATGGCAGTTTGCTTGATTTTGGGATTGTTTCACCTGCTCCAATTACCCATTTTA
>Ga0209512_1001811_pt1 | contig 24756 bp, 24 predicted proteins | sample frozenSSSSmetaG_FD_184142 | JGI IMG/M metagenome (GOLD analysis project Ga0209512, IMG submission 184142) | Glacier valley bacterial and archeal communities from Borup Fiord, Nunavut, Canada, to study Microbial Dark Matter (Phase II) -... | ecosystem: Environmental > Aquatic > Freshwater > Ice >...
GTTCGCAAGTCCGTGGATGCGGCGCTCGACAAGCCGCTGACGGCTGAGGACGCGGTTCGCATTGCATTGCTCAACAACCCCGGCCTGCAGTCGGAATACGCGCAACTCGGCTTTGCCGCGGCCGATCTGATCGCCGCCGGGCTACCGGCCAATCCAGGCTTCACGTTCGCCAAGCTGCGATACGGAAGCGAACGCGAGATCGATCGCACGTTCACCTTCGACGTCATCGGCTTGATCACAGCGCCGTTGCGCTACGGCGTTGCGTCCCGCCAGTTCGAATCGACGCAATACGCGATCGCCGAACGGGCGGTACGCGTTGCGGCTGATGCCCGTAAGGCTTGGGTCAGAGCCGTGGCCGCGCAACAGTCCTTGCTCTACTACGTACAGGCACGGCAGGCCGCGGACGCGGGTGCCGAACTGGGTCAGCGCATGGAGAAGGCCGGCAACTGGCCGCGGCTGACCGCGTTGCGCGAGAAGGCGTTCTACACCGACGCCCTCAACGGATTCGCCCGCGCGCGCGCCACGGCGCTGTCGACGCGTGAAGGGCTGGCGCGGCTGATGGGGATTGACGACCCATCGCGGATTCAGCTGCCCGAGCGGTTGCCTGATCTTCCGGCGGCGCTGCGGGACACGACGGATGCCGAGCGCGTGGCACTCGACGAGCGCCTCGATGTGCGCGCCGCCAAGCTGCGCCTCGACGCGACCGCGCGAGATCTGGGGCTGACGAAGGTGACGCGCTTCGTCAACGTGCTGGATCTCGGGTATCAGAACAACTCGTTCTCCGAGAACGGGGTGGGTGGCCCGAAACAGCAAGGCTTTCAGGTTTCGGTCGAAATTCCTCTGTTCGATTTCGGTACGGCACGTGTCACTCGCGCCGAAGCCATCTATCGTCAGTCCGCCGCCTTGCTGCAGCAGACCGTGATCGGAGCCAAGTCCGACGTCCGCCTGCGGGTGGCCACGGCACGTGATTCGCTCGAAGTCGCGCGCCACTACCGCAACGAGGTCGTCCCTCTTCGAAAAGCGATCAGTGACGAGATGACGCTTCGCTACAACGGCATGTTGAATTCGGTCTTCGAGTTGCTTGCCGATGCGCGCGAACAGATGAACGCGGTCGCGGCAACGATCGATGCCGAGCGCGACTACTGGCTCGCTGATGCCGACCTTCAATTCGCTCTCGCGACCGGATCCACGCTCACGGAGAACGCACGATGAACCGCCGCAATTTCATTTCTCGCGCTGCACTGGGCGGCCTTGCTGTGACCGCCGTGAGTGCAAGCCAGGTTTCCAGGGCCGCGCAGGGTGCCGTACCGGAAGCTGCAATGCAGTCGTCACCGCTCACGCAAGGGCCGGTCGCTCCTTCGAGCGGGCGTCCCTACAACCCGGTCGTGACGCTCAACGGCTGGACCGCGCCTTTCCGCATGAAGGACGGCGTGAAGGAGTTCCACCTCGTTGCGGAGCCCGTCGTGCGTGAGTTCGCGCCCGGGATGACGGCGCGACTGTGGGGCTACAACGGCCAGAGCCCCGGACCGACCATCGAGGTCGTCGAAGGCGATCGCGTGCGTCTGTTCGTGACGAACAAGCTCCCGGAGTACACGACGATCCACTGGCACGGTCAGCGACTGCCGAACGGAATGGACGGCGTCGGTGGTCTGAATCAGCCGCACATCCAGCCGGGCCAGACCTACGCCTATGAATTCGTCGCGCAGCGGCCGGGCACGTTCATGTACCACCCGCACGCCGACGAGATGACGCAGATGGCCATGGGGATGATGGGCTTCTGGGTCACGCATCCGAAGAATCCGCGAGCGACACCCGGCTACGCACCGGTCGATCGCGACTTCGTCTTCCTGCTCAACGCCTACGACATCGACCCGGGCAGCATGGTGCCGAAGGTCAGCACGATGCTCGACTTCAACTTGTGGAACTTCAATAGCCGCGTCTGGCCCGGGATCGATCCGATGGTGGTGCGCCGGAACGACCGGGTCCGCATCCGCATCGGCAACCTGACCATGACGAACCATCCCATCCATATCCATGGGCACGAGTTCTACGTGGCCGGTACCGACGGCGGCTGGACCAACCCGTCTTCGCGTTGGCCGGAGGTCTCCGTCGACATCGCGGTGGGTCAGATGCGCGCGCTCGAGTTCGTGGCTGACGCGCCAGGCGACTGGGCCTTCCACTGCCACAAGTCGCATCACACGATGAATGCGATGGGTCATACGGTGCCGACGATGATCGGCGTCGATCAGAGCGGCGTCGTGGAGAAGATCGGCAAGCTCGTCCCCGACTACATGGTCATGGGTGACAAGGGTGGAGCGATGGTCATGTCACACGGCGGCCAGTCGATGCAGATGGAAATGCCGCTGCCCGACAACACGCTGCCCATGATGACGGGCAATGGGCCATTCGGACCGATCGAGATGGGCGGCATGTTCACGACCGTCAAAGTCCGCGACGGCCTGGCTCGCAACGACTACCGCGACCCCGGTTGGTACAAACATCCGCCCGGCACCGTGGCCCACCTGGTCGCCGAATCCGAGATGGCGGACATGCCCATGGCGACGGAAGCCAAGGATGTGGCATCGCCTGGAGGGATGGACATGACGGTCAAGAAACCCACCGGTCACAGCGGCCACTGACCAACGAAACAACGATCAATCGCAATTTCTTCATTGGAAAACCATGAAAACCAAGACTACTGCCATCGCCGTTCTTGCTCTCCTGCTTTCCACGAGTGCCCTCGCTCAAGGCGCGGCCGATCAATCGCGGATGAAGGGCATGGACATGTCGAAGCCCGGCGCCATGAAGATGGACATGAAGCCCGACGCCCAGAAGACGGATCAGAAAGCCGAGCCGGTCTCGATGACCGAGGGTGAAGTGCGCAAGCTCGACAAGGACCAAGGGTTGGTGACCTTGAGGCACGGCGAGATCAAGAACCTCGGCATGCCGGGCATGACGATGGTCTTCCATACGACGGACAAGTCGATGCTCGACAAGATCAAGCAAGGTGACAGGGTCAGATTCGCCGCCGACATGGTGAACACCGAACTGATGGTGACGAAGATCGAGGTGACGCAATGACGCCGCAACGATCGCCTGCACGCGCTGCCTGCCAGAATTTCAGGAGAAAAGAATGACCAGGAGTCAGATGGCCGACGGTATCGATGCATGCAACGCATGCGCCGTGGCTTGCAATGTCTGCGCTGCGTTCGCTCAGGAAACCTCGAGCGGGGCGCGCTGATGGCTCCGTGTTACGGACTTCCTCGAACACGCGTGTCGCGGCTTTGGCGCCTCGTCGGTCTGTTCGCACTGGTCGCTTCGAGTGCTTCGATCGAAGGTAGAGCCGACGTCGTCTCACTGGACTGGGACGTCAATGATCACTTCGAGCGTGCGGTCGCGCTGGCACCAGGCAAGTTCGTCGAGCTGTGCGGCAACTTGACGCGAGGGCAAGCGATCACCTGGAAGTTCGAAGCGGACCATCCGCTCTTGTTCAACGTGCACTTCCACGCCGGTCCGCAAGTCGTCTATCCGGAGAAGCGCGAAGCGACGAACCGAGCGTCCGGGACGCTCCGTGTCGAGTCGGACCAGGACTACTGCTGGATGTGGACCAACAAGTCAGGCCAGTCGTCCACCCTCCGTTTGTCTCTCAATCGATAGATGACACCAAACCAGGAATGCACATGAGCAAACTCATCCGTACCGTAGCCGCCATCGCATTTGCAGCTGCCGCAGCGTCGGCGCAGGCGCACGGTAAGTTGATCACTTCCGACCCCGCCAATGGCGCGAACCTGGACCGGGCTCCGACCGAGGTCCGCTTGCAGTTCAGCGAGCCCGTGGAGGCGGCATTCACGACCGTCAAGTTGGTTGGCCCGGACGCCAAGGAAGTGTCGACCGGCGCGACGACCGTGGACAAGACTGATGCAAAGACGGTGGTTCTTCCCGTTCCCGCACTGACTGCAGGCGCCTACAAAGCCGCATGGACGATGGTCGGCCCCGATGGTCACAAGGTCAAAGGTACCGTCGCTTTCTCGGTCAAGTGATGGAAGGCGACGCTGATGCGTTCTGGGCGTTGCTGGTCACGTTCCTCCTGAACGCGGGGCTCGCTCTTCTTGTCGGTTCGAGCGCATCGCTCGTCTGGTTGCGGCATTCCCGATCCGAATGGTCAGGCAGGCTACGCGCGCGGTCGTCGACTTGCGTGGGCGTCGGCGTTGCCATCAGCCTGCTCGCAGGCGTTTTCGATCTGTGGCTCAGATCCGCAAACGCAGCAGAGGTGTCGCTGCACCATGCCTGGCCTGCGGTCTCCAGCATGCTGGTCGCATCCCACTATGGCCGCGCGTGGATCATCGGGACGGTCGCATTGGCCACGGTGACAGGGACGTGCCTTCTTCGCCTCACTCGGAAAAGTCAGCCGCAATCAGTCTTGCTCGCGACGCTCATCCTGCCGGTCGCGGTCTTCGTCTACACGAGAAGCGTCGTGTCTCACGCTTCGGCAGAGGGCGATTGGTCCATCGGAGTCGCTGTCGACTGGTTGCATCTCACTCTGATCGCGTTGTGGACCGGCATGGTGTTCGTGGCAAGCCTTGTGGGCCTCGGGTGCTCTCTACAAACGGTGGAAGACAAAACTGATTTGGCAGCCTGGATCCACGCGCTATCGAGCACAGCGACTCTCGCGTTGGTCGGCATCCTTGTGACTGGCGCTCTCAACACATGGAGAGGGACGGCGGGGTCGCCGAGCAGCCTCCTCGGCGCGAGATACGGAGCGGTCCTGTTCATCAAGCTCTTCTTCGTATCCGTCGCCATTGGTCTTGGCGCACACAATCGCTTTCGGTTGCTGCCGGCCCTGACAGCAGAGCTCCAAACATCCTCCCCGGAGACGCCAAGTCTTTCGATATTCGTCAAGATCATCCGCGTGGAAGCGTTCGTGCTGGCCGCCGCTCTCGCCGCCGCCGCTGTGCTGAGCAGCACAGAGTCGCCCGCCCTGTCGTAAGGGAGGGCAGCGTCAAATGCGGCTTCACGGGCGCGCCTGTCATAGCCGGTTCGCCTCGGCTTTTTCCGGCTCGTTCCTGTCTCTCGTGATCGAGCAGGCCAAGCTCGTCTTTTCGGCCTTGCCCGTATCATGAAACTCGTCGGCGCCCATCTCGGTCGCGACCTTCTGCGCCCAGCGCCGAGCGACAACTCGCAAGTCGAAACATCGTGTCAGGGTAGCGTGATCCCGACGGCCTACCCGGGCGCGCCGCTTCGTTCCAAGAATCGATGCCATCTCGTCGCAAATCCTTAGGACCGACGACGTGGAACGACGTGCCGACGCGTGCTTTTGCGTGGAATTTCGTTGCTACGCCTCACAGAGGAAAGGGCGCAAGTCTTTGATTAATCAATCCTATAAATTCTGTGTGGCCCCCATGATGGACTGGACCGACCGCCATTGTCGCTTCTTCCATCGCCAGCTTTCGCGCGATGCGCGTCTCTACACCGAGATGGTCACGACCGGCGCTCTGATCCACGGCGACGTGCCGCGGCACCTGGATTTCGACGACGCCGAGCATCCCGTCGCGCTGCAGCTCGGTGGCAGCGATCCGGCTGCCCTCGCGCACAGCGCACGCCTGGGCGTGGAGTGGGGCTACGACGAGATCAACCTCAACTGCGGCTGTCCATCGGAGCGTGTGCAGAACGGCGCGTTCGGCGCGTGCCTGATGGCCGAGCCGGCGCTGGTGGCCGACTGCGTCAAGGCCATGGTCGACGCCGTGCCGGTGCCCGTCACGGTCAAGCACCGCATCGGCCTCGACCGCAACGAGGACTACGGCTTCGTGCGGGACTTCGTCGGCACCGTGGCCGCCGCGGGGTGCGACGTGTTCATCGTCCACGCGCGCAACGCGTGGCTGAAGGGCCTGTCGCCGAAGGAGAACCGCGAGGTGCCGCCGCTGCGCTACGAGGTCGTCGCGTCGCTGCGCCGCGAGTTCCCGGCGCTCGCCTTCGTCGTCAACGGCGGGCTCGCGACGCCGGCGGCGATCGGCGATGCGTGGGAGCGCTTCGACGGCGCGATGATCGGCCGCGCCGCGTATCACGAGCCGTGGCTGCTCGCGATGATGGACGGGCACGACGCCGATCGACCGCCCCGCAGCCGCGCGGCGGTCGTCGCCACGATGGTCGACTACGCGACCCGCCAGGCGAAGCAGGGCGTCGCGTTGCGGTCGATCGTGCGCCACATGCTCGGCCTCTATCACGGCCAGCCGGCCGCGCGGACCTGGCGACGGATGCTCAGCGATGCGACCCTGCTGCGCGACGCCGACGCGTCGCTGCTGTGGCGCGCACTGGAGGCGGTCGAACAGCCGTCTGCGCCGTCGACCGGCCGACCGGCGCCGGCGTTGTTGCGCGCCTGACCGCGGTCGCCGGCAGGTCGCTCGCGGCGAGTGGCGGCGCGAGCGACGGGGTCAACGCTTCCTGCAGAGTGCCGCGTAGTCGTCGTCGGCCCGCCGCAGGCGCGCGCGCTGCGCCGTCCGATCGCGCGAAGGGGCGACATCGAGATCCTCACGAGCCCGTTTCGCGCGCAAGGCGAGCTTGCTGCAGGCCGCGAGCTCCTTGCCGCGCCCGGCATTGCGCCATGCCGCCAGCGCCGCCGCCTTCGCATCCTGTGCGCGTTCGCGTTCGTGTCCCTGTTCGATCACCGTCAGCTGCGCCCGTTGCGATCGCTGGCGTGCCTCGGCGGCGGCGCGATCCTGCTCGCTCGGCGTCGGGGCGCGATCGACGATCTCGGTCTGCCGACCGGACGGACACGGCAGGTTGGTGTACGTGATGCGGCCCGCGTCGTCGCAGCGGTACGCGGCCGCATGGGCCGCGGTGAACGACAGCGACAGGGCGAGGCCGAGCCATGGATGGAGCGCGCGGGCGCGTCCCGGCCTCACAGCACCTTCCCCGGATTCATGATCCCCCGCGGATCCAGCGCTCCCTTGATCGCCCGCATCATCGTCATCTCGCTCGCGCTCTTGTAGTGCGCCAAGTCATCACGTTTCAACTGCCCGATCCCGTGTTCCGCGCTGATCGACCCGCCGTGCGCGACGACGGCGTCGTGGACGAGGCGGTTGATCGCGGGCTGCATCGCGAGGAAAGCTGCTTCGTCCACCCCGACCGGTGGCGACACGTTGTAGTGCAGGTTGCCGTCGCCCAGATGACCGAACGTCACCATGCGGATGCCGGCGAAGGCGGACCGCAGCGCCGCGTCGGTGCGCTCGACGAATTCGGCGATGCGCGAGATCGGTACCGCGATGTCGTGCTTGATGTTCTTGCCCTCGGCGGCCTGCGCTTCCGAGACGTTCTCGCGCAGGGCCCACAGCGCCTGCGCGCGCGCGAGGTCCTCGGCGACGACCGCGTCGATCACGATGCCGTCTTCGAGCGCCTGTTCGAGCAGGCCTTCGAGCAGCGATCGGGCATGCGCCTCGCTCTCGTGATCGGACAACTCGATCAGCACGCCCTGCGGATGCCGCCCGGCGAACGGCGGACGCGACGCAGGGAAGTGCTTCTCGACCAGCGACAGCGCGAAGTCCGACACCAGCTCGAAGGCCGTCAGCGTCGGGCCGCAGTGCTGCTGCGCCATCGCGAGCAGGCGCAGCGCTGCGTGCGGCGACGCGACCGCGGCCCACGCGGTCCCGCGCGCCCGCGGCATCGGGTAGAGCTTGAGCGTCGCGGCGGTGACGATGCCGAGCGTGCCTTCGGCGCCGATCAGCAGGTCGCTCCAGTGGTAGCCGGTGTTGTCCTTGCGGAGCCCGGCGAGATGACTGACGACCTCGCCGTTGGGCAGCACCGCCTCGAGCCCCAGGCACAGTTCGCGGGCGTTACCGTAGCGCAGCACCCCGGTGCCGCCGGCATTGGTCGACAGGTTGCCGCCAATCGTGCAACTGCCTTCGGACGCGAGGCTGAGCGGGAAGAGACGCCCGGCATCGCGCGCTGCGGCCTGCAGGTCGGCCAGCGTGCAGCCCGCCTCGACCGTGATGGTGTCGTTGACCGGATCGATCGCGCGGATCGCCTTCATGCGCGCGGTCGACAGCACGATCTGCATCCCGCTGTCGTCGGGCGTGGCGCCGCCGACCAGCCCGGTGTTGCCGCCCTGGGGAACGATCGCGATGTTCGCCTCGCTGCAATGGCGAACCACGTCGGCGACCTGTGTGGTATCGGCCGGCCGCACGACCGCGAGCGCGCGACCGACGTAGCGCTTGCGCCAGTCGGTGAGATAGCCGGCCATGTCCAGGTCGTCGACGAGGACGTTCGCGCGGCCGACGATGCCGGTCAGCGCGTGCACGAACGCCTGCGGCGTCGTCATGCCTGCTCCTTCTTCGCCCGGACCGCCGCCTTCTTGACGGGGCGCAGGAACGCGAGCACGGCGACGAAGAACACCACCGACGCGACGGCCTCCACCACGCCCAGCGCCGCCGACGGCTGCGGGTCGCTCATCGCGCGGACGAGCCCCTCGGCCATGAACAGCAGGATGAACATCGAGGACCATTGCATCGTGTACACGTTGCGATCGTGGACCCGCTTGAGGACGAAGCCGAGCACGACGAGCTTGACCAGCGCGAGGGCGTAGCCCGGCGTTGCGCCCGCCGCGGGGAGCTGCGAGAACGCGGCCGACAGCACCATCAGGGCGCCGACCGCGGCCATCGCGATCCCGATCAATCCGCGCGGGCTCATGGCGACAGCATGTCCGTGTGGCACTGCGCGGGCATCGTCGAAGCGGACGAGCGCGATGGGGGAGGGCAGTGCATCGTCATGCCACGAGCGCCGCGACGTGCTCGCCGATCGCCATCGACGACGTCAGTCCCGGCGAGTCGATGCCGAACAGGTTCACCAGTCCGCTCACGCCGTGCTCGGCCGGCCCGGCGATCATGAAGTCCGCCGCAGGATCCCGCGGTCCCGACAGCTTGGGGCGGATCCCCGCGTAGGACGGCGCCAGCGCGCCGTCGGGCAGCGCCGGCCAGTAGCGCCGCACCACCGCGTAGAAGGAGTCCGCCCGGGCCGGGTCGACGGTGAAGTCGAGGGGCGCGTCGGGCGGCAGCCATTCGACGTCGGGACCGAACTTGGCCTGGCCGCCGAGGTCCGGCGTGACGTGCACGCCGAGGCCGCCCGGTTCCGGCAGCGGATAGATCAGGTGGCGAAACGGCGACCGGCCGGTCAGCGAGAAGTAGCTGCCCTTGGCGAGATGGATCGTAGGGATGCCGGCCGCCGGGAGGCCGTCGATCGCTCGGGCGATGCGCGTCGCGTCGAGACTCGCACAGTTGACGACCAGCGACGCGGTCAGCGTCAGCGTCTCCTCGCCCGCGCTCGCGACCCGCAGCGCGATACCGTCGTCGACGACCGTGCCGCCGTCGATGCGGCTGGACAGGGCCAGCGTCGCGCCGTGCGCTTCGGCATCGGCGAGCAGCGCGAGCATCAGCGCGTGGCTGTCGACGATGCCGGTGCTCGGGCACCACACCGCCGCGACGCACGACACGGCCGGTTCGCGGCGCGCCGCCTCGGCCGCATCGATCGGCTCGAGGTCGTCGACGCCCGAGTCCCGCGCGTTGTCGATCACATGTGCGAGCTTGCCGAGTTGTGCGTCGTCGGTGGCGACGACGAGCTTGCCGATGCGCCGGTGCGCCACGTGGCGCTCGGCGCAGAACGCGTACATCAGTTCCTTGCCGCGCACGCACAGCCGCGCCTTCAGCGAGCCGGGCGCGTAGTGGATCCCCGCGTGGATCACCTCGCTGTTGCGCGAGCTGATGCCGGTGCCGATCGCGTTCGCCGCCTCGACGATGGTGACGTCGCGGCCGGCTTTCGCGAGCGCGCGGGCGACGGCGAGGCCGACGACGCCCGCGCCGATGACGACGCAGTCGATCCGTTCGGTCATGCGGCCCGTTCGGCCAGACGCAGCGCGATCGCGGCGAGCCGGCCGCCGAGCGCGATCGCGAGCCGGCGTTCCACCTCGTCGACCGGCCGCTGGCCGTCGATGCCGGCGACGTGGCTCGCGCCGTAGGGCGTGCCGCCGCTGGTCGTGGTCATCAGGTCGGGCTCGGTGTACGGGAGGCCGACGATCAGCATCCCGTGATGCAGCAGCGGCGTCATCATCGACGTCAGCGTCGTCTCCTGGCCGCCGTGCAGGCTGCCGGTCGACGTGAACACGCAGGCCGGCTTGCCCGACAGCGCGCCCGAGAACCACTGCGCAGCGGTGCCGTCGAGGAAGTACTTGAGCGGCGCGGCCATGTTGCCGAAGCGGGTCGGCGAGCCGAGCGCGAGGCCCGCGCATTCGTCGAGGTCGCGCAGTTCGACATAGGGCGGCCCCGACGACGGGACATCCGGCTCGGTCGCCTCGGCCACGGTGGACACCGAAGGCACCGTGCGCAGGCGCGCGCTGGCGCCGGGCGTGGCGTCGATGCCCTGCGCGACGGCTTCGGCGAGCTTGCGGGTCGCGCCGCTGCGGCTGTAGTACAGGACGAGGAGTTCGAGCATGGCGAAGGAGGGCGCGATCGGCCGGGTGGCGGGCCACGCGCGGAAGCGCGAAGCCGGGCCGACTATTATAGGGAGCGACTAACCCCCATCCCGTCCCCTCGTCCTCGCGGAGCCCCGTCTCCCGTCCCATCGCCCGTCCGCATGACCGCCAGCACCGTCGTCATCGCCCGTCGTACCGGCCAGCAGGTCTGGCGCACCGTCCGCGACATCGTCCGCTTCGGGGTGCGCCGCGCGGACCAGGAGCGGCTCTTCCAGGTCGCGTCGAGCCTGACCTTCACGACCGTGCTGTCGATCGTGCCGCTGCTGACCACGGTGTTCGGCGTGATGACGGCACTGCCGGTGTTCGACCGGATGCGCGATGCACTGCACGCGTTCCTCGCCGCACGACTCTTCCCCGAGGAGATCTCGAACTCGATCTTCAAGTACCTCGACCAGTTCTCGGCGAACGCGAGTTCGCTGACGGTGGTATCGGTGCTGTCGTTCGCGATCACGTCGCTGACCACGATGCTGACGATCGACGGCGCGCTGAACACGATCTGGGGCGTGCATCGCATGCGTCCGCTCGCGCAGCGCCTGGTCACCTACTGGGCGATCCTGTCGGTCGGCCCGGTGCTGCTCGGCGTGTCGCTGACGCTGACCTCGTATCTGGCGTCGGCCGCCGCGGGCTTCGTCACCGCACCGCCGCCGCTGGTCGCCGCGCTGCTCGACATCGCGCCGCTGCTGCTGTTCACCGCCGCGTACTCGGCGCTCTACGTCTACGTGCCCAATCGCCACGTGCGCTGGCGCGACGCGCTGGCGGGCGCCTTCGTCGCCGCGCTGGCTTTCGAAGGCGCCAAGCGCGGCTTCGCGCTCTACATCACGCGCTTTCCCACCTACACGGTGATCTACGGCGCGCTGGCAGCGCTGCCGCTGCTGCTGCTGTGGATCTACTACATCTGGATCATCACGCTGGCCGGCGCGCTGCTGGCCGCGAGCCTGCCGGCGATCTACGGCCGCAACTGGAACCGCGGCCAGGCGCCGGGCGACCTCTTCGGCGATGCGCTGCGCGTGCTGCGCGTGCTGTATCGCGCGCGTCGCACCGATCACGCGGGGCAGGTCCCGGGCCTGAACGCGTACACCATCCGCCAGGAGGCGCGGGTGGACTACGTGTCGACAGACATGATCCTGGAGAGGCTCGAACAGGACGGCATCGTGATCCGCACGCGCCAGGTCGTCCCCGAAGGTCCCCTTCGCTTCAAGAACGACGACCTGTGGCTGTTCGCCGCCGACGCCTCGGTGGTCCGGCTCGAGCGCGTGTTCCGCCTGTTCGCGTTCGACCCCGCGCACGTCGCCGAGACGGCGCTCGACCGCGACGACCCGCTCGCGTCGTTCGTGCAGGGCATGCGGCTCGCCGACGGCGACACCTCGCTCGAAGCGCTGTTCCGCGCCGAACTGCCGCGCGGCCGGGATTGAGCTTCCTTCCGGATCAGTTCGCGAGGCAGGTTGCCGCGTTCCACCCGTAGAGCCATTCCATCGCGTCGAAAAAGCGCTCGGGCGTGCGGTCGCGCCACAGCGCGTTGCGGACCAGGCGCTCGACGCCCTTCGCGTGGAAGATGCGGCCCATCTCGCGGGCCGACAGCACCACGCGCGCGGTCCGCGTGACCCGCGAGCGCTCGTAGTGCGCGAACGCCGCGACACAGTCGTCGTCGTTCGCGCGCAGCGCCTCGCCGAGCGTCACCGCGTCCTCGAGCGCCATGCAGGCGCCCTGCGCGAGGTACTGCAGCGTCGGATGCGCCGCGTCGCCGAGCAGCACGACGCGGCCGAACGCCCACTGCCCGATCGGCTCGCGATCGGCGGTCGCCCAGCGTTTCCAGTCCTTCGGCAGGTCGATCAGCTGGCGCGCGCGTGGACAGATGCCGTCGAAGTAGCGCTGCACCTCGTCGCGACCGCCTTCGCGCACGCCCCAGTGCTCGGCGTCGCGACTGTGGAAGGTGACGACGACGTTGTACTGCTCCCCACCGCGCAGCGGGTAGTGCACGAGATGGCAGTCGGGCCCGACCCAGATGCTCGCCGCGTTCCATCGCAGGTCCGCCGGGAAGTCCCGGCGTTCGACGACCGCGCGATAGACCACGTGTCCGGAGACCCGGGCGGCGTCGCCGACGTATTGCTGGCGGACGACGGACCTGACGCCTTCGGCGCCGATCAGCGCGACGCCGCGATGCACGCCGCCACGCGCGTCGTGGACCGTCACGCCGTGGGCATCCTGCTCGACGCGCGCGACCGCGGTCGACGTCGCGACCTCGATGCGGTCCGACGCCCGCGCGGCGTCGAGCAGCGCCGCGTGGACGTCCGCGCGATGGCTGACCGCGTACGGGTTGCCGAAGCGGGCGAGGAAGGCTGCGCCGGTCGGGATGCGACCGACCAGCGTCTCGTCGATCGCGTCGTGCATCACCATCTCGCCGGTGTGCACCGCGCTGCGTCGCGCGCGCTCCCCGACGCCCAGCGCGTCGAACGCCGCGAACGCGTTCGGCCCGAGCTGCACGCCGGCGCCGATCTCGCCCAGCGCCGCGGCCTGCTCGAGCACCTTCACCGCGAAGCCGCGCCGGGTCAGCGCCAGCGCCGCGGCGATGCCGCCGATCCCGCCGCCGGCGACGAGGATGGGCAGCAACGTGTCGGACGATGCATTCATGGCTGACCTCGATCGCGATGGACAAGATAGTCCGTGTACTGACGATCAGTGTAAAGATAAAATCGACGGAAGTACACGGGCCCGGGGACAGTCGTCATGAAGAGAAGACCAGCGGACCTCGACGATCTGCCGGGCCACCTGATGCGGCGGCTGCAGCAGATCGCCGTCGGGATCTTCCTCGACGAGACCGCGGACGTGGGCATCACGCCGGTGCAGTTCGCGCTGCTGTTCGCCGCGTCGAAGCAGCCGGGCATGGACCAGCGCACGCTGGCCGCGCAGATCGGCTTCGACACCTCGACGATCGGCGCGGTGCTCGATCGCCTCGAGGCCCGCGGGATCGTCCTGCGCAGCGCGTCGCCGGACGACCGGCGCGTGCGGCTGCTGTCGGTGACGAAGGAGGGCGAGGCCCTGCTCGCGGCGGCCCTGCCCGCGATGCTGCGTGCGCAGAAGCGGATCCTCTCGCCGTTGCCGGCTGGCGACCGCGACCGCTTCATGGAGATGATGAAGGTGCTCGTCGAAGCCAACGGCGCGTGGAGCCGCGCGGCCCGTGACGCGTGAGCAGTTCCGGGCCGGCGCGAGACGGCGGTCGCGGTCGGATCGACGGCTCCGCTGGAACCTCATCGCTCGTCGCCGGTGCCGAGGTTGCTCGCGAACAGCGAACGCATCGATACGATCCACGAGCTGGCCAACGCCTGAGGCGACTGCAGCCGATCGCCGGTTGCGGGAGAACCCTGATCGTCGCCGCTGCGCGGGAGCGAGGCGGGCCGTCGCATCCGACGCTGCGAGAATGACCCATGAAATTTCTCATGAGCGCGCTGGGCAGTGCCGGCGACGTGCATCCGTTCATCGCGATCGGCGAAGCGCTGGTCGCGCGCGGTCACGAAGTGCGGATCCTCGCGTCGCCGCCTTTTGAGGAGCGCATCCGCCGCGCCGGCCTGGCGTTCGCGCCGCTCGGCACCGCCGAGGACTACGAGCGCGTGCTGCAGCGGGCCGAGTTGTGGGATCCGCGTCGCGGCGCACGGCTCATCCTCGACGAGTTGCTGCAACGGCTGCCCGAAGGCTACGCAGCAACCGACCGATATGCCGCGGACGGCGACGTGGTGCTGGTCGGCAGCACGCTGTCGTGGGGCATGCGTCTCGTGCAGGAGAAGCGCGGGCTGCCCGCGGCCACGGTCCACCTGTCGCCGGTCTGCCTGCAGTCCGCGACGCAGCCGGCGATCCTGCCCGGGATCGGGGATCTGTCGTGGATGCCGGCGTGGGCGTTGCGCGCGTTGCAGGCAGCGGGTGAACGCTTCGTGCTCGATCGCATGATCGGGCCGCGGCTCAATGCGTTCCGCGCCACGCTGGGTCTTGCGCCGGTGCGACGCATCTGGAGCCGCTGGCTGCATTCGCCGGACCTCGTCGTCGGCGCGTGGCCCGCGTGGTTCGCGCCGCCGCAACCCGACTGGCCGCCTTCCACGATCACGTCCGCGTTCCCGCTGTTCGGCGAGCGCGGGACCGACCTGTCGCCGGCGCTGGCGGCCTTCCTCGACGACGGTGCGGCACCGGTCGGCATCACGCCGGGATCGGCGATGGCCCACGGCGAGGCGTTCTTCGCGCGGGCGCTGGCTGCGTGCGAGGCCGACGGGCGACGGGTCGTGCTGATCTCGCCGTACCGCGCGCGGCTGCCTTCGCCGTTGCCGGATCGAGTGCACGCCGTCGACTACGCACCATTCGCCGCGTTGTTGCCGCGGCTGTCCGCGCTGATCCATCACGGCGGCATCGGGACGTCCGCGCAGGCGCTGGCCGCAGGGATCCCGCAACTGGTCGTGCCGTTCGCACACGACCAGTTCGACAACGCCGCGCGCCTGTCGCGGCTCGGCGTGTCGCGCACCTTGGGGCTGTCCGATCGCGCCACGACCTGGGCCACCGCTTTGCGAACGATGGTGAACGAACCCGCCACGACGGATGCGGTGCGCGTCGTGGGCGAGCGGCTGGCGGCGGATGGTTCCGCGGCGACGTCGATCGGCCTGCGACTCGAACGCCTCGGATACGACCGCAACTGCGCCTGAGGGGCATCCAGCCATTCTCGGGAAGGGGTTCCGCGCCCGCCAGAAACGCGGCCCTCGCAGGTCGGCCTTGAGCGGATTCTGGTTGTCGCCGATGTGCGTCGGCGTTCGCGCGGATCAGCCCCGGGAGGAAGAAGTCGGCAGTCGGGGAACGGGACGGAGATTCTCCTGGCGACCCGGCGGGAGCCATCGGCACCCCACCTCTTGCGCGCCTCGCTTTCCGGACGCGTGCGATGGGAATCCGATTTTCGCGGATTGTCGGCGTCGGGAGCACACGAAGCTTGCGACCCGGCTGGCGTCACCGGATCGGCACGGTCAAGTCGCGACGAATGCGAACCGTCACCCCGCCTTCGACACGTCTTCAGATCTCGTCGGAGTCCCCATGGCGTCCGGCACCGGCCGCGAATCGCGCGGCCCCGGCCGCGCCCTCCGCGAGCACCATCGGCGTCCCGTCGACGCCTTCGCGCCGCAACGCCTCGGCCATCGGCAGGTTCCACTGCCCGTAGGCGGAGCGACGGTCGGCGAGCATGCATTGCTGCGGGAAGCGGGCGATCTGGCGGGCCAGCACCCGCGCTTCCGAGAGCGCCGATCCCGCGGGAACGATGCGGTTGGCCAGTCCGATCTCGCGCGCCTCCGCGGCGTCCACGGCCCGCCCCGTCAGGATCAGGTCCAGCGCACGGCCCATGCCCACGATGCGCGGCAGCCTGACCGTCCCGCCGTCGATCAGCGGCACGCCCCAGCGCCGGCAGAAGACGCCGAACACCGCGCTCTCGCCGGCCACGCGGAGATCGGCGAGCAGCGCGAGCTCGAGACCGCCCGCGACCGCGTAGCCCTCGATGGCGGCGATCAGCGGCTTGGACAGCGCCATCCGTGTCGGCCCCATCGGTCCGCTGCCCCCACCGTGCGCATCGAACTCATTGCGCAGCAGCGGATCGTTCATCGCGGACAGGTCGGCGCCGCCGCAGAAGTGGCCGCCTGCGCCGGTGAGGATCGCGACGCGCAGCGCGTCGTCGGCCTCGAAGCGCTCGAACGCCTCGCGCAGTCCGGTGGCGACCGCGCGGTCGACCGCGTTGCGCTTGCCTGGTCGATCGATGGTGATGGTGCAGACGGCATCGTCGATGTCGAAGAGAACGGAGGGCATGGCGGTCGTCCGGTGGGACCCGGCGTCGCGAGGCCGGGACGAGGTCGAAAGGAAGGCAGCGCGATCCTGGGAAAAGTTTCAACCGGTCGCAACGATGGACACGATCGGTCATATCGGCACGGCGACATGCACTGCCGCGACCGGCGATCTCGTCGAGCGCGACCACCCGTCGTGGCGCTTCGCTGCCTGGGTTCCTGGCAGGGGCGTCGACGGATTCTGCCAGCGCGCGGCGGCGATGCGCATTCAAGGATCGGGGACAATCGCCGGCCGCTCACCCGCCGTCGGCGAACTCGCCGCCCCGCCCATCCGATGAAACGACCCGATCGGACCTTCGCGCTGGCCCCTTCGATTCGCGCCGCCTGCCTTCTCTTCCTCCCCGTCGTCGCAATCCTGGCCGGGTGCGCAGGGACGCCCGCGGCGCCGGGCGAATCCGCGGCGACTCCGGCCCAGGCCCGGGCCCTGATCGCGCGTCTTCTGCCGGCGGGCGTCGACGACCGCGCGGGCTGGTCGGCCGATCTCTATGCCGCCTTCGCGGTGCAGGAGATCGATCCGAGCCCCGCGAACATCTGCGCGGCCGTCGCCGTGATCGAACAGGAGTCGAGCTTCCGCGTCGACCCGGTCGTGCCCGGGCTGCCGAAGACCGCATGGGCCGAGATCGATCGTCGCGCCGAGCGCGCGGGGGTGCCCGCGCTGGTCGTCCGCACGGCGCTGCGGCTGTCGTCGTCCGACGGGCGCAGCTACGCCGAGCGGATCGACGCGGTGCGCACCGAGAAGCAGCTCAGCGACCTCTTCGAGGAACTGATCGGGCGGGTCCCGCTGGGGGAGCGACTGTTCGCCGGTCTCAATCCGATCCGCACGCGCGGGCCGATGCAGGTCAACGTGGCGTTCGTCGAACGCTACAAGGCGCATGCGTATCCGTACCCGGCCAGGGGGAGCCTCGACGACGAACTGTTCACGCGCCGCGGCGGCCTGTTCTTCGGCGTGGCCCACCTGCTCGACTATCCGGCCGGCGACGACTACCTGTTCCGCTTCGCGGACTTCAACGCCGGCCAGTTCGCCAGCCGCAACGCGGCCTTCCAGCTCGCCATCGGCGAGGCGTCCGGGATCCCGCTCGTCGCCGACGGCGCGCTGGTCGATCGCGCGGACCCTGCGCATGCGGGCAGCACCGAACTGGCCGCGCGGGTCGTGGCGCGACGCCTCGATCTGTCCGACGGCGAGGTCAGGCGCGCTCTGGAGCAGGGTCGCAGCCAGGATCTCGACAGGACCGCCCTCTACCGCGGGGTGTTCGAGATCGCGGAGCGCAACGCGGGCCGCGCATTGCCGAGGGTGGTCGTGCCGCGCATCGATCTGCAGGGACCGAAGATCACGCGGCCGCTGACTACCGCCTGGTACGCGAACAGCGTCCGCGCGCGCTTCGATCGTTGCCTGAAACGCTAGTCTCGACGCGCGGCGGCCGAAGGAGCCTCAAGGTCGCCCCGGTTCGGCCGATAGTGCCTCTGGATCGACCTCGACACCGGAGCCCCGCATGACCGACGCCACGAAGCAGTACCGCCTACTCACCCGCAGCGACATGGATGGTCTGGTCTGCGCCGTGCTGCTCAAGGAGATGGGAATGCTGGGCGAGATCGTCTTCGCCCACCCGAAGGACGTGCAGGACGGCAAGGTCGCGGTGACCGAGAACGACATCATCACCAACCTGCCGTACGTCCCCGGCTGCGGGTTGTGCTTCGATCATCATGCGAGCGAGGCGGTGCGCAACAGTGGCAGGCCGACCCCCAACTACGTCCTGGAGCCCCTTGCCAAGTCGGCGGCGCGGGTGGTGTACGACTACTACGGCGGCCGGGAGCGCTTCCCCCGCGTCAGCCCCGAGATGATGGATGCGGTCGACAAGGCGGACTCGGCGGGCTTCAGCGCCGCCGACGTGCTCGATCCCAAGGGATGGGAGCTGCTGTCTTTCCTGATGGACGCCCGCACCGGCCTCGGCCGCTTCCACACGTTCCGCGTCAGCAACTACCAGCTGATGATGACGCTCATCGACTGCTGCCGCGACCTGGACATCGACCGGATCCTCGCGCTGCCGGACGTGAAGGAACGCGTCGACCTGTTCTTCGCGCAGCACGCGCTCTTCCGCGCGCAGATCGCTCGCGTCGCCGAGGTGCGCGACAACCTGGTGGTGCTGGACCTGCGCGACGAGGCGACCATCTATGCCGGCAACCGCTTCGTGGTCTACGCGATGTACCCGCAGTGCGACATCAGCCTGCACGTCCTGTGGGGTCGCGAGAAACTCAACACCGTCTATACGGTCGGCAAGTCGATCTTCGACCGCGGCAGCCCCGTGGACGTCGGTTCGCTGATGCTCAGCCACGGCGGCGGTGGCCATCACGCGGCCGGCACCTGCCAGGGCGCCAACGAGACCGCCGACGCGATGAAGGCCGAGCTGATCGGCGAGATCCTGGCGCTGTCGCAGGTCGAGGTCGCAGCGGCCTGACCGGCGGCACCGCGCGAGCCGGTCGTGCGCTTCGCCGGCCTGGCTCAGCGACCCGGCGGCTTGCGCATCGCCTCGCAGGGGTCGGCGCGGGTCTGCGCCGGGGTCGTGATGGCCACGTCGAACGCGTCGGTGTTCGTGTCGTCCGCCTCGAGGACTCCGATCGACACGCTGTGCGCGAGCGTGGAGGCGCGCAGCCAGCGCGGGACGCCGATGTCGCGGCGCACATGGCCGTTGCCGGCCAGGAGGACCGCTCCGTCGGCATGGGCCGCGATCGCGCGGGCCATGAACTGGTCGCGGGCAACCTGCGCGTCGGACAGCTTCGCGGCCAGCGGGGCATCGATCATCCCGCAGTGCCCCGCGACGATCGCCTCGACCTGCGGCGTGCGGATGTCGCCCGGTACCGCGGCGTCGAAGCCCTGTGCGGCCAGTCCCTGGGCGACGATCACGCGGGTGTCCGCGCGCGACACGTTGACCGCGACGATCGGCAGGCGATACGCGATCGCCAGCGCGAGATAGGGACGATAGAGCGGCCACGACCAGCCCTGCATCGCCGGGTCACCGGTCGTCGCGGCCGCGATCAGGTCGTCGGGCGTGACCCCGGGTCGCGCCAGCGCGCGGTCGAGGTCGGGCTGACGCTCGCGGTCGAACTGCTCCATCAGCAGCGCCGGCCGCGCGCCGCTCTCGAGCAAGGCCTTCAGCGCCTGCGCGCGCAGGCGATGCTGCTCGGCGTTGTCGTGGACTTCACCGAGCAGCACGACGGGTTGCGAGCGCACGGCGTCGTCGAGTCGTCGGGTCGACGATCGTTCTTCGTGCGTGGAGGTGCAACCGCACAGCACGACGGTGACGACGATCGGCATCCAGGTCTTGGGCATCTACGGTGTTCTCCGCTGGGAATGGAAATCGGCGAGCGCCGCCGTGCCGCGACTGTGACAGACCCGGGAGGATGCGCGCCCGCCGGGATGCGATAGTGCACGGCATTCACAGGAGAGAGCCTGCCCATGCTGACCGTCCACCACCTGAGAAAGTCCCAGTCCGAGCGCATCGTCTGGCTGTGCGAAGAGCTCGGACTCGACTACACGCTTCAATGCCACGACCGCGATCCGGTCACGATGCTCGCCCCGCCCGAGTACAAGCGCCTGCATCCGATGGGCACCGCGCCGGTGATCGACGACGACGGTCTCGTGCTGGCCGAGTCGGGCGCGATCGTCGACTACCTGATCGCCAGGCACGCCCACGGTCGTCTTGCGCTCGCCGCAGACCACGCGGACTACGCGCAATACCTGTACTGGCTGCACTTCGCGAACGGCAACCTGCAGCCGAACATGGGCCGCAACATGATCCTGAAGCGGCTCGCGCTGCCGGCCGACAACGCGATGCTGGTCGCGACGCGCGGCCGGCTCGATCGTGCGCTGCAGTTCCTCGAAGCGCACTTGGCCGAGGCGACGTGGCTCGCCGGGTCCGAGTTCACGGCCGCGGACATCATGACGGTGTTCTCGCTCACGACGATGCGCAACTTCTATCCGCTGGACCTCGAACCGTATCGCGCCATCCGCGACTACCTGCAGCGGATCGGCGCGCGTCCCGCCTATCGCAGCGCGATGGCCAAGGGAGATCCCGGCATGAAGCCGATGCTCGACTGATCGCACGCTCACGGTCCGGTGGCCAGCGCATCGACCACCTCCCGCAGCCGCTGCGCGTCGATCGGCTTGTGGAGCAGCCGCAGGCCGCTGCCCTGCACATGGCGGACGATGTCCGCCGACGTGTCGCCCGTGAGCACGGCGGCCTCGACACGACGTCCGAGTCGCTCGCGCAATGCATCGACGGCGTCGACGCCGGTCTCGCCGTCCGAGAGACGGTAATCGGTCAGCACGACGTCGACGCCCGGATCGATCGCCACGCGCTCGAGCGCTTCGCGGGTCGACGCGGCGGTCCGCACCGCATGGCCCCACGCCTCGAGCAGATGCCGCATCGAGTCGCGGATCGCCGGGTCGTCGTCGATCACCAGCAAGGTCAGGGGACGCGCGGCGATCGGCGCGACGATCGCGGCCGCCGCCGCGCTCGCGACCGGCGCGACGCGCGGCAGCCAGACCGAGAAACAGGATCCGCGCCCGGGCACCGACGTCATCGCGATGCGACCGTCGACCAGCGCCACCGATCGCTGCACGATCGCCAGTCCCAGTCCGAGGCCGTGCTCGCCGTCGCGCGACGGCCGGCCCACCTGGTAGAACTCCTCGAAGATGCGCTCGCGCTGGTCGGCGGCGATGCCGATGCCGGTGTCGATCACCTGGATCTCGACCTGTGTCCCGCGCCGCCGGGCACCGACCACGACGCGCCCCGACGCGGTGTAGCGCACGGCGTTGGCGAGCAGGTTCGACAGGATCCGCGTCAGGAGCACGGGGTCGCTGTCGACCCACAGCCGGCTCGGCACGACCGTCAGCGCGAGGCCCTTTTCCTGCGCGGGGCCGGCGAAGGTGTGCTGGACCAGGGCCAGGCGCTCCTGCAAGGGGAGCGGCTGGCGACGGACCTCGACGACGCCGGACTCGAGGTGCGACACGTCGAGCAGCCCGTTGAGCAGGCGGCCCAGTCCGTCCAGGGCCATCTGCAGGCGGCCCGCGACGTGGCCGACTTCGGCACCGCTCAGCGCGGGCTTCCTCGCCATCGCACGCAGTGTCGCGATGAACAGGCCGAGCGCCTGGGTCGGCTGGCGCAGGTCGTGGCTCGCGGCGGCGATGAAGTGGGACTTCGCGCGGTTCGCCGCCTCCGCGCGATCGCGTGCCCGTTGCAGTTCCTCACGCGTGCGCAGGCTGCGCAGACGGCGTCGCATCACTGCCCAGGTGAACAGTGCGAGGCCGACGCTCGAGAAGCCGCCGATCGCGGTGACGAGCTGCAACTGGCTGATCGCGATCGGCGTCGCGAAGTTAGGCAGCGCGTGCGCCGTCACGATCCACGTGTGGCCACCGACCTCGACGCGCTTCGTCGCGCTGAACAGCTTGAGCGACGATTCGCCGCCGACGCGGTCGTCCTGCACCGGCTCTTCGTCGCCCTGCAGTTCGCTGCCGTCGAGCACCTCGAGGGCGATGTTGCTGCGTTCGCCGAGCGCGCCGCCGAGCAGCCCGTCCATGCTGAACGCGACGAAGATCCATCCGACGATGTTGGCGCGGCGCTCCGCCAGCGACGCGAGCGGGGCGCCGTTGCGGTACACCGGCCACACCATCCGCAGGCCCGGCTGGATCTCGCGCGCATCCTCGCCCGGCAGCCGGATCTTGTTCGACACGGCCACGCCGGCCGTGTCGCGCGCCTGGATCATCGCGGCGCGGCGCGAGGGCTCGGCGAAGGAGTCCGAGCCGATCGTGCTCAGCTCGGCGGCCGACGGCGGCGCGAAGAAGAGGACGGACGTGTAGAACGGACGGTCGCCGGCCGGACGGATGGCGTAGGTCGGAAAGCCCTCGGCGCGCACCGCGGCCAGATGGCCGGCGAGCTGGTCGCGCGGCACGAGGACCGAATAGCCCACGCCCTGCAGCCCCGGGTGGCCTTCCATCTTCAGGTTGCGCACGAAGACCTGGAAGTCGGTACGGTCGACCTTGCGCGTCGATGCGAACAGGCCGTTGACGGAATTGAGCACCTGTTCGTAGCCCTGCATGCGCTGGCGGAAGGTGCCGATCGCGTCGCGCACCCGGGCGTCGAAATCGTCCTTGAGCACGCGCTCGATCTCGCGCCGTTCGCGTTGCCAGACCGCGTACGAGACGGCCAGCGCCGCGACCAGCACGAGCAGCGGCACGACGACGCTGAGGACGCGCAGCCGCTGGAACGCGGAAGGCCCGGCAACGGCCGCCGCAGGGGACGCCGCCGTCCGGGCGGAAGGACGCTTCGCCGCCATCGTCAGCGCTGGTAGGGCAGCAGGACGCGTCCGGCGTCGACCTGCGCATCGGACAGCGCCTGCTGCGGGGTCCGACGCCCGGTCAGTGCGGCGACGAGCGCGGTGTTCAGCACGCGCGTGACGCGCTGGTTCTCGTGCGTCGACAGCTCGGCGACGGCATGCAGCAGCTGGTCCCTGGCCACGGCCGCGGCCGGGAACGCGGCGACGTGCGCACGCAGCAGCGGCGTGGCCCAGGCCTCGGGCCGCACCGCGATGTAGCCGGATTCCTTGCTCCACTGCGCACTGCGCAGCGGCGTCACGAGCCAGCGCGCGAGTTGCAGCGCGGCGTCGCGCTGGGCGGCGGGGCGCTTCGCGAACAGGTAGAGGTTGCCGCCGCCGGTCGGCGATCCCGGTCGCGTGCGCGCAGGCAGCATCGCCACGCCGAAATCGAAGCCGGCCTCGGCCTTCATGTCGCCCAGATTGCCGCTGGTGGTCCAGATCATCGACGCCTTCTCGTCGCGAAAGTCGCGCGGCGCAGTTCCCCACGAGACGACGCCCGGCGGATGGACGCGATGCACGCGCGCCAGATCCACCCAGTACTGCAAGGCCTCGACGGCCGCGGGCGGATCGAAGGCCGTCTGCGTGCCGGCGGCGTTCATCAGCTCGATGCCGTTGGTGGTGGCGAGACCCTGGAACAGCCAGTAGGGAAAGCCGGAGGACGGGATCTGCACGCCCCAGCGGACCGGCTGCCCCGCGGCGTCGCGGCGCGTCAGGCGCTGCGCGAAGGCCAGCAGCTCGAGCCAGGTCGCGGGCGGGCGATCGGGATCCAGGCCCGCCTGACGGAAGTGCGCCTTGTTCCAGAACTGCAGGATCGTCGAGCGCTGGAAGGGGATGCCCCACGTCAGACCCGCGGCCCGGCTGTTGGCCATCAGCGCGGGGAAGAAGCCCGCGAGCCACGCGGGATCGACCCCGGCCGCGGCGCTCGCCTCGTCGAAGGGCACGATCGCATCGGCGTCGATCAGCGTGTACATGTCGGCCGCGAACAGCACGGCCAGGTCGGGTGGCGTGCCGCTGCGCTGGGCGGTCAGCGCCTTCGCCAGCGTCTCCTGGTAGGTCCCGGCGTAGACCGGGCGCACGCGGATGCCCGGATGCTCGCGCTCGAAGTCGTCGACCAGCCGGCCCATCAGGCGGGCGACCGGACCGCCCACCGCCACCGGAAAGTAGAAGGTGATCTCAACCGGCTGCGCAGCGGGCAGGGCGGGCGGCGACAGCGCGAGTGCCGCTGCCGCGGCGAGGAGCCGTCGCCGTGAAGGAGAGCGGGGGGTGATCAATGCGGCGGGTGACACAAAAGGCAGGACGAGCCGATGCTATCTTCGGGTGCAGGACGCCACCGCAGAACAAGGACTCGCATCGTCTCATGACGACCCCCACGAAGATCGTCATCGCGGATGACCACGTGCTCGTGCGCGAAGGGCTCAAGATGCTGCTCTCGCTCGAGCCCGGCCTGCAGGTGGTCGGCGACACCGGCAACGGCGCCGCCGTCGAGGCGATGGTCCGCGAGCGGGTTCCCGATCTGCTGGTGCTCGACCTGGAACTGCCGGGCCGCAGCGGCATCGACATCGCGACCGCCATCAAGTCCGATCCGGCGATCGCCTGCAAGGTCCTCGTGCTGACCGGCAACCTCAAGGCCGAGATGGTCGCGCGGGCTCGCGCGGCCGGCGCCGACGGCTACGTGGTCAAGGGCGACGACTCCGGCGAGGTGCTGCGCGCGGTGCGGGCGGTCGTGGCCGGGCGCGGCTACGTCAGCGGCGAGATCGCCGGCGCGTTCGCGGTCGACGCGCGGCGGGATCCTGCCGCCGCCCTCGACGTCGCCCGCATCACGGCCCGCGAGCGCGAGGTCCTGTCGCTGGTCGCCCGCGGCTACAGCAACAACGACGTCGGCGCCCTGCTGGACATCAGCGTGCTCACGGTCCGCACCCACCGGCAACGCCTGATGGAGAAGCTCGGGTTGCGCAATGCGGCCGAGATCACGGCCTGTGCGGTGAAGCTGGGTCTCTACGACCCTACCTGAGCGCGAGCGGG